>JACCEE011459871.1_pt1 | contig 37186 bp, 56 predicted proteins | sample 7449931 | NCBI WGS metagenome assembly JACCEE01 (sample SAMN15323457, study PRJNA562643) | freshwater metagenome | isolation source: river surface water | place: USA:Blue River Watershed | collected 2017-08-19 | reverse complement strand
CAATGTTTGCTAAACTCAAAGCTCGCGTTAATAAAAATATTGCAGAAATTACAGTTCAAGACATTTGGTCAGTGGTAGATTCATTGACTCAAACAAGTGCAGATACGTATTCTGTAAGCGTCAAAGACGGTCGCTCTATGGTTAATGACAAAATTATTTTTACACTAGTTCTTCCGCCAGAGCCATATCAAGACTTTATTAACCCAGCTAAACGTGCTCTTTTAACTAACGAAGCAGACAGTGCTGCAAGTTTTGCTAACAGTGATGATAACGTTGAATTTAGTAAGTATTACTATCTAAATGGGCGCCCTGATATTATTAATATTATATGCGACGGCGGCAATCCAGAAAAGCAAAAAATTAGTAAAGTGGATATTGAAGTTGTAGTAACTGATAAGCTAACGGGCAAAGTTGACCGTAAACGTCTAGACATTAGTTTAAAAGCAGATGCTGCACAGTTCGGACAAGTAGGTATGGGCAGCGATAGACTATACGACTTCTTTGAAAAGCAAACAGAGTTATGGGGAAAGTTTGGAGTAGATATTAAAGGAACAGAACCCGAATTCGATGCAATCTTTAAGAAGAAAGGTCTTATCCCAGCAGTACAATACATATACGAGTTTGCTGCGGATGTTATGGCAACGTTATTATCTTATAACAATGACGAAGACGAATATATGTTTATTACAGACTTGGCTAAAGGTATTAACTATTTTGCAACACTAAACAATCCGAATGTTCTTTTAATTGACTTTGTTAGTGGTGGCTATAAAATGATGAAATTTGACGATATGGAATCAAAGTTAGCCAGCGTTAAGTTAAACGCAGTGTACAATAGGAAAGTTGGCTTACCTCAAGTTGATGTATATGATGAACTAACAGGTAAGTTATTTTTAAAGTTTAGAGTTAAAGTGACAAAGAGCGGGGAACGAAGAAACTACGTCGAAAAGGGTCCTTTGATGGTTGAATTGCTCGGCACTAAAGTAAAACGTCTTAAAAAATAATTCGACACAAATTGACTAAATAACATTATGAAGATTAAAGAACTCATCGAAGACGCAGGCGGCATGGGCACAGGCAGTTTTGCCACAGTTTCTATGCCTATGATGCGTATGCATCGCAGACGTAAAGCTCGTGGCATGCGTAAAGAGTCCGGCCAAGAAATTGCAAGCCGTAGATCTTATGCTAATATAGCAGAAGAAAAGGACACTAAGAAAAATGGATAAACAAAAACTAAAAGAGTTTATTAGTAAATTATTAGCCATTGATGTTAAAAATTTAAATGAGCAACAATTAGCTGAACATATGGCTATGGTTAAACAAGCTCGTAGTTTAGCAGAAGGTTACACTGTTACACGTGGTATCGATAAAGAACGTTATCAAGAACGTCAAGGTTTAGAAGGTCCTTTTAGTACTAAAAGCGGCAAAGTTGTTTATTATGATAAAGTAGAAGGAAAGTATTACGATCCTGATACTGATATGTATATCGAATACGAAGACTGGCAAGCAATGAACGAAGGCAATTTAGAGCGTAAAGAGTTAGGCAACGGTCGCACACAATATATTCGCAAATCTAGCTCTTATACTGATGACGGTGGAAGCAGTATTCCTAGTCATTCTGTTAATGCACCAAAAAGAGGTGTAGAAGATGAGAACGAACGTGAATTTAATTTTCGAGATGACGATGAATTAGACGAAGCACAAGAAGACACATTTGTCTCTGCCCTTAAAGGCCTAAAGAGTTGGGCAGTTGTTATTTTCAACAACTACTATGCAGGCAAGTACAGTGATTACAGAGGTCGTTATTTCTTAGTACTAGCATCAAGTGCAGAAGAAGCCAAGCAAGTTGTGCTAGACAATGCCGACTCTATCTTACACGATTTACTAGCATTGAAGAGCCACAATGGCAAGAAGATTCTACCTCGCGGCAGTGCTGTTCGTATTACTCCGGACCGTATTGGCAAAATTGAAGACGGCACAGTTGCTGTCCGTATGAGCACCGCTGGCTACAAAAAGATGTACAGCCCGCAAGGCGTTATGATGGTTAAGTTAACTAACGGGGCTATTGTGGATGTACAAGGTCAAGAGCAAGGTGTGGCGGAAGGCTCCAACAATGTTGGTGCTAGTATCAAAGCCTTGTACCAAAAGATCTACAATGCCGGCGATGATGAAATAGAATATTTCTACAATGACAGTCCCATTTTTGCACAATACTGGGATGAATATGAAGGCGATTTGGACTCAATCATTGCCGAAGTTGACCCTGCAGAATTGCAAATCATGCACGACGAATTAGAATCGTATGTGCAACAGGCAAACTTGGCAGAAGCAGCCGAAGACACTGTGCGTTTTGTCTTACACAGCGAACGTGCATACGAAGCTATAATGGATCGTATGGGCGATTTAATCGACTGGGACGAATTTGATTACATGAAGGTTCCGAGTCGCTTATGGCCCAAAGTACAACAAATTGCTGCTGACGCCGACGGATTGGGCGCTGAGGATGTAGATGATAGCGGTCCAGAAGACAATCCTGAACACTACGGTGTGAATGAAGAAATAAGTACAGAAGCGTACAACAGATTAAAAAGAGTTTTTGATTTCAGCGATTATAAAGGTTAAACAATATGAAACTATTTGAACTATACGAAAGCCCAGTTATTGCTGGAGCAAACAACTTAAAAGCTATTGCAAATGCTGCAACAAGCGGAAGTAATGCAACTATTACACTAGGCGGTGAACCCGTTACACTAGAGCACCCAGAAGCTCGTTATGTATATGGCCTATACAAAAAAGCCTTGCAAAACGGACAACAAGAGCAGTTTATGCAAATGTTATCTAATCCTGCAACTTTCGATAACATTATGAAGCCAATGCGTAATATGTTATACAGAGATCGCAGTGGCGAAATGGCACAGGCGGCAGCACAGCGTATCGGAACAATATCACAACACGGTATGCAAGAAGATGCGCCAGCAGTTGGACTACCAGATAACACTAATACACTAAAGCATATCGTTCAGCGTTTCCCTAAAGAAGTTAAAGACTTTGTAGCAGGCGGTGATTTAGATACAGATTTGTATCACACATTATTTGACTACTATTCTATGCACGGCGAAATGCCTTACGGTACAGTTAAAGCTCGTGATGGTGATCCGTTTGAATGGGTAACACAACGATTCGACCGCGATGTGCATGATTATATTACTGAAGCTAAACGTGCGTATAAACGTCTAATTACAGAAGGCAAGAAAACAGTCGTTGCCGAGCGTTATGATGATGAAGACGACGATTGGTATGGCTTTAATGATAAAACACGCAAAACTGGCATGGGTACTACTGTTACTAAAACCAGCAGCGGTGTTGTCCATAAAGGCAAATACGGTAGCGAGTTCCAAGGAGATGACGGAGACGAAGACGATTTTGATTCTTGGGGTAACAAAAAGCCAGCAGCTAAAAAACGTGATGCCGAAGCTAAAGCACTTGCAAAAGCTACAGCAGTTCCTAAGTCACGCGGTCGCCCAAGTGCAGCAGTGCAAGCAACAGATGGCGGCGAACAAATTTCTGATTATAGACTATGGTATCATAAGAGCAAAAGAATGCACCCGGAACGTAAGATTGTGGGCAGTGCAACTCGTGCTGTAGCAGTCATACCAAAAGGTGACAAATTTGCTATAATTGGTTCTTGGGATGCAAGCTCTGGTACATTAAACAACAAAGCAGGTAAAACTTTGACAACTGCTCAGTTAGCTGATTATAAGAGCAGCAGAGGACGTCCAAAGAAAGTTCGTGAGTTTATTGAAAATCTACGCCATGTTGTAGAAGCTAAGAACCATATGGGCGAAACAGAATACAATACTTACAGCGGATGGAGAGCAGCTTGCAAACGTGCAGGCGCAACCGAATTCGACGGCGACCGTGATATTTGCCAAGCTATGGCAAACGGTAAAGGCATTGGCGAATGGGATGGAGCAACAGGTTCCGTCTATGATGATGCACACAAAAAGGCAGCAAAATGAGATTAGATGACTTAGGCAACGATAAAAAATTAGATGAAGTTAGCTTAGGCGACTATAGAACAAAAGCCGCCAAACAGAAAGCACTTAGCCAAATGGGTGCTATGTTTGGCCGCGATGCAGAACAAAAAGCCAAAGACTTAGAAACTTATCGCCGTAGAGAAGCAGGACTTAACCGTGTTAAGAATCGCGACGAAGCTGCTCGTCAAGCTGCTCAGAAAAAACAAATGGATGATAATATCGCTCGTTTGCCTGAACTACGTGCCGAGTATGAAGACATGAAAAAGAAATATAAGAGTCTAGGCGGCAGCAACTGGCAGTATGCAGATAGAGAACAGAACCTAACAGACTACGAACGTAAAGCTCGTGATATGGAAGGATCCATGAATAACTTATGGCGAACCATACAAGCTGCCGAACGAGCACAACGCGAACGCAGTGTGAATGAGATGGATAGTCAAGGTTATCGCGGCAGTAGATATGACGATGAAGCCAATCAAGGCAAAGAGGGCACCGGTCAAGTAGCCAAGCCGGCTGATGTTGTTAAACACGGTGCTGATATTCTTAATCGAGCAATGGATAAGTCTCATCGAGTGCAGGATCGTAAAACAGGTAAGTGGTATGACCCCGACGAAGAGTTTGACAAGCTAAAGAACAGTCCAGACTTTATAGGCGTTATGAAGCGTATGTCTACTAGAGAAGGTGTGGCGGAAGGTTGGGACCCTGACACGACTAGACTTGAGCAAGATGTTAGAGATGCGTTAGATAACGGTGACGATTACACAGCAAAACAATATGCTAAAATGGCACCGACACCAGAAGCCAAGAAATATTTGCTAAACATCATCAAGCAAGCAATGTATATTGATGATTTAGGTGGCGAAATTGATTGGAAAGGTGTGTCGGAAGCAGGCAACAAACCTGTTGAAAAATACCGTTTAGGAATGGGCGATAATCGCACAGCAAGAGAACTAAAAACTCAAATGCAAGGTGCCAGTGATGAGTTTGTCAATTGGGCTGCAAAGGATGTTGGACCTTTCCACTCTAGAGTGGCCAAGATGCAGGGCAAACTTGCCAAGAGCGAACTACGCCGCCGTGCAGCCGACCATGATAGATTAGCAACAGGTACTAACGAAGGTGTGGCGGGAGGCTCTTTAGAAGAAGTCAGTCAAGACACCGCAAGAAGTTATGCTCAAAAAGCCCAAGTAAGTCAAAAAGATTTAATCAATCAAACTTATCGTAAAGGTGCAGACACTGATAAGTTAAACAAGAAAATTCAAAATCGTCAACAAGGTTTGAATCGTGCTCATACCGATAAGCGTTATTACAAAGACGAGCAAGGTGTGGCGGAAGATTCAGATCCTTGCTGGGACAACTATAAGCAGATTGGTATGAAAACTAAGAACGGTAAGAAAGTCCCTAACTGCGTCCCTAAAGAAGGTGTGGCGGAAGGCACTGAACAAGTCTATAACATATTAGCACTTGACAAAGGCAACGCACTAAAGAAGCCAACAAAACTAAAATGGAAAGCCAGTTCTTTAGAAGATATATTTGATGCTTTAGCGGCCCAAGATTGGTATCCTTTAGAAATCAACGGCGTTGAAGTCATTGCTGGCAAGCGTCTAAAGCCGGGTGTGGCGGAGGACGGTAGTGCTATTAGGCGAGCAATGGAAGCAGTCGATGCAGAACAGCGTAAAGCTAAACAAGTGCCTGCTGAAGAAATGCCAAAAAAGACTAGTCCTGTATTAGGTAAAAAAGAAAAGCAGCATCCGTTTAAAGGTCGTGCTGTTGGTGGCAGTTTATAAATATTTGCATGAGATTAGAAGGCTTTGTATCCAAAGGTTGGGGCTCAGAAAACATCTGGGCCACCAACGACAAATACTGCGGTAAACTACTAAAGTTCAATACTGGAGCAAAATTCAGCATGCACTTCCATGCTGAAAAAGAAGAAACGTGGTATGTACTAAGTGGACGCTTTTTAGTAATTACCATAGACACTAAAACCGCTGAACAATCTACACAAGAAATAGAACAAGGAGACGTGTGGCACAATCCTCCATTACTTCCACATCAACTAGTTTGTTTAGAAGAAGGTGTTATCATAGAAGTTAGCACACCAGATAGTGTAGAAGACAATTACAGAGTTGGTAAAGGCGACAGTCAAAAATGAAACGTGTGATGGTCAATGGCACGTTTGATATTTTGCATCGTGGACACATTGAGCTTCTAAATTTTGCTCGTAGTCAAGGCGACACATTGCTAGTTGCTATAGATACTGATCGTAGAGTAAAAGAACTAAAAGGGCCAGCTCGTCCTGTAAACAATCAAGAAGATAGAAAATACCATTTAGAAAATTTAAAAGCAGTCGACGGCGTTATGTTTTTTGACAGTAAAGAACAACTAGAAGAAATAATGAAAGGCTGGCAACCTGATGTTTATGTCAAAGGCAGTGATTGGGTAGGAAAAAGTTCTACTGCTAGTAAATATGCCAAGGAAGTTATATTTTATAACAGAGTAGGCGATTACTCTACTACTAATACCATCGCAGCAATACAAGATAAATATGATAAAGGATAATATATGGAAGAACTCGTTCAATCACTTAAAAAAGTTTTAGCAAATGAATTTGCTTTTTTTCTAAAAGCACAAAACTTTCATTGGAATGTAGAAGGTCCTGATTTCTTTCAATATCACGGTTTATTTGCTACTATCTATGAAGAAGTCTACGGAAGCATAGATGTATTAGCAGAACAAATCAGAGCATTAGGAGCATATAGTCCAGGAAGTTTTCAACGTTTTAGTGAACTTTCTGATATAGAGGATCAAGTCGAGATTCCTGCTGCTAGGTCTATGATTGAAAAATTACTTGTAGACAACACGATAATTTTAGAACAATTAGAACAATGTTTTGAACTAGCAGAAGCAAATCACAAACATGGTTTATCAGATGTTATTGCTGCAAGACAAGATGCACATGCAAAACATGGCTGGATGCTCACTGCAACACTTAAAAATAGATAATGCAAGAAACAAAAAAGTTAATAAAAGATTTAGTCAAAGTAGAGTTGACTAAATCTCAAATTGCTGCATTAGAGTCTTTTATCGGTGATAGAGGCATTTCGATATTTCGAAATAGTTCGTTATTAAAAGCAATCAATAGAAGTGACAACGAAACCATTATTGTTGAATTCCGTAAATGGATTCTCGATGCAGGCAAACCAAGTCAACGTTTGGTAGATTTGCGTGAACAAGAAATTGTTCTTTTTACCAAATAATCTTGACCTTCTAGTATACATGCTGCTATAATAACACTTTACTTTAGGAGTTATTATGGACCCACGTATGTTCAGCGCCGATGAAAAGGCCAAAATCAAAAAGCTATTTGCCGAAGGCATTCAAGTGTTGAGCGAAGTCGCTGCACTTAACGAAGGCCTAAATGATACTATCAAAGGTATCGCAGAAGAACTAGATATGAAGCCAAGTGTTCTAAAAAAAGCACTTAAGATTGCTTACAAGAATGAGTTCGAAAAAGAACAAAATGCTTTCACTGAAGTGGAAGAAGTTCTCGAAGTTGCAGGTCACCGTTGATACGTTCGACTATAGATTGGATCAAACGAGATTTCCATGATCATCCGTGGAGAATGATAGGTGAGTGCTATAACTGGTTCGCTAGTATAGCATGTAGCATTATACTTGCTATAACTGTTAATGATCCTGCACTTTACTTGTTATATCCGCTTTGGCTTAGCGGCTGTAGCATTGCAGCTTTATGTGCATGGAGTCGAGGTAGCTTCGGTCAAACAAGTATGTATGTCATGCTAACTTGCATAGATATATACGGCTTTACAAAATATATACTTACATGAGTTACATTGACGCAATTTATATAAAAGACAAAGATATTGTCAAAGTAGTAGAACGAGTAGACGGGGTAAGGAAAGAGCGTCAATTTCCTGCCCATTACTTATTTTATTATGCAGATCCAAAAGGTCAATACACTGGTATCGATGGTGAGAGACTCAGTAAGGTTGCAGTTGCAACTCGCAAGGCTTTCGACAAAGAGAAAAAAATCTACGGGCATAAAAAGCTCTACGAAAGTGACATTAAACCTCTTAACCGTTGTTTAGAAACTAACTATCTAAACAGCGAAGCACCAGAGCTCAATAAAGCATTCTTCGACATTGAAGTTGCTTATGATAAAGTTAAAGGTTATGCTGATCCTAGCGATCCGTTTAATCCCATTACTGCTATCTCCGTCCATTTAGGCTGGCTGAACAAGTTAGTAACATTAGTTATTAAACCAAAAGGTATGGATCAAGCACTAGCAGAAGCTATTGTTGCCCGCTTCGAAGATACAATACTTTGCGATACCGAAGCAGAGATGTTGGATTACTTTTTAAGTCTACTACAAGATGCTGATACACTTAGCGGCTGGAATAGCGAAGGCTATGACGTTCCTTACACCGTCAACAGAATCTCACGAATATTGGGTGCAGACCATACAAGACGCTTCTGTCTTTGGGATATGAAACCTGCCCGCCGTGAGTACGAAAAATACGGCAAGGTAGCAGAAACATTTGACTTTGTCAGTCGTGTTCACTTAGACTATCTTGAACTTTATCGCAAGTATACCTACCACGAACTTCACACCTATCGACTTGACTATGTGGGAGAAATCGAGCTAGGCGAAACTAAAGTTCACTATGAAGGCACATTAGACCAACTTTACAATAATGACTTTGAAAAGTTTATCTTATATAACAGACAAGATACTGCTTTGTTAGTTAAATTGGATGCTAAACTACAGTACCTCGACTTAGTAAACGTCTTGGCTCATGCTAACACTGTTACACTAAGAACTACGTTAGGTGCGGTAGCTATGACCGATCAAGCGATTATCAATGAAGCTCATAGTCGCGGACTAATGGTAAGAGATCGTAACAGATCAGCGGAAGGTGAAACACAAGCCGCTGGTGCTTATGTTGCTTATCCTAAAAAAGGTGTTCATAACTGGATTGGATCAATGGACTTGAACAGTCTGTATCCTAGTTTGCTTCGTGCTCTTAATATGAGTCCTGAAACTATCATTGGGCAAGTTAGACAGCGTCAGACTAAAGCCGAATTAAAAGAGTGGCTGGCTAAAGGAGAAGCATTTGCTGACTTCTGGGATGGTAAATTCTGTGTCTATGAATACGATGAGATTATGAATCGTAATCGCGGATATGATTTAGTCATCGACTGGGAAGATGGTCGCAGTACTGAATTAAGTGCCGCAGAAGCATACGATTTGATTTACTTAAGTGGTAATCCTTGGATGTTAACTGCTAATGGCACAATCTTTACATACGAGAAACAAGGTGTTATACCGGGCTTGTTAGCACGTTGGTACAGCGAACGTAAAGAGCTACAAAAGAAAGCCAAGTCTTGCATTGATAACGAGAAAGAATTTGAGTTCTGGGATAAGCGACAGTTGGTGAAGAAGATTAACTTGAACTCACTCTACGGTGCGTTGCTGAATGCAGGATCTAGGTTCTTTGACCAACGACTAGGTCAGTCGACTACATTAAGCGGTCGTTGTGTTGCTAAACATATGGCAAGTAAAGCTAACGAATTGTTTACTGGTGATTATAATCACGTTGGCAAGACAATTATCTACGGTGATACAGACTCTTGCTATTTTAGTGCAGAGCCAGTTTATCAAGAACAAATTGCCAACGGCGAAGTTAATTGGACTAAAGATACAGTTGTCGAACTTTATGACACTGTAGCAGAAGAAGTTAATAACAGCTTTACGCATTATATGAATCAAGCCTTCAACTGTCCGACTACTTTCGGTGACGTTATTAAAGCTGGTAGAGAAGTTGTTGCTAGTAAAGGTTTGTTTATTACTAAAAAGCGTTATGCAGTTCTTATCTATGATAAAGAAGGTAAACGTAAAGATGTTGAAGGTAGTGACGGTGAAATCAAAGCCATGGGACTAGACCTTAAGCGAGCAGATACTCCAGAATTTATGCAAAAGTTTCTGGAAAAGATTTTGCTAATGGTTTTGCGAGGACAAGATAAACAAGACGTCATTGATGCTATTAACGAATTTAGAACTGCATTTAAAGAACGTCCTGGTTGGGAAAAAGGAACACCTAAACGTGTTAACAATTTGACCAAGCATACAGAACATTTCCAAAAGACTGGTAAGTGCGGTGTAGGTCATGCTATGGCAGCTATCAACTGGAATAGATTTAAACGTGCGAACAGCGATTCTCGTAGTATGGATATTACAGACGGTATGAAAGTTATTGTTTGTAAATTGAAATCAAACCCGATGGGTATTACTAGTATTGCTTACCCTATTGATGAAATGCGTTTGCCGGACTGGTTTAAAGAGTTGCCGTTTGACCATGCAGCCATGGAAGCAACTATCATTGATAATAAGGTTGATAACTTGATTGGTGTGTTAAGTTGGGACATTAGTGCCAGCGATCAAAAGACATCCTTTGATCAATTATTCGGATAAAAACATAATTTAAACTGCATCGAGCTAAAAATAAATATTTAGGCAATGATCTCTCCTTCTTTTTTTACTTTAGCAACTTTTGCAGTTTTACTAAACTTAAAGCATTTTATATGTGAGTACATTTTACAAGATGAGCACATATTTAAAGCAAGGTTTAGATACGGATCTATAAATAGTTTCGTACACACATTATACCATGCGTTTGGTACCATGGTAGCAGGGCTATTACTCAAATTCGACTTAGCCCTAATAGTTGGATTGGTTCTTATTGAAGCTGTTATTCATTATCACATTGATTGGGCTATTGCACATTTTGGTGCAAAGTCATACAAAGATAAGAAATATTGGCAATGGTTTGGTGCCGAAGAATTCCTACATCACATTACATTCATCTTAATGATATTATTGGTGAAACTGTACTTGACAATCTAACTCCTTTAAACTAAAATATCTTCATAAGGAGAATTATCTTGAAAGATGCAATTTTTGATATTGTGCGGCACACTGCCAGCCTCGGTTTCTTTGACTTGGCTAAAATTACCGGAACAACTTCTGACACAGAAGTTTGGACTTGTGATGAGAAGAAAACAGTTGTGCTTGACGCAAAACTAAAATCACCAAACGGTGATTTGATCGGCGAAGTTGGCCTGGGCAATCTTGGCTTCTTAAATGGTCTCAGCGGTCTTTATAATAAAGAAGGCAGCGAAGTAGAAGTACTTACTACTACTAAAAATGGTGCAATCATTCCAGATTACATCCAGTTCAAAGACAATGATGGCAACAGCGACAAGTATCGTTTGATGAGCAAAGAAATTATCGACGAGCAGTTGCAACAAAGTAAATTCAAAGGCGTTAAGTGGGACGTTGAGTTTGAACCGCTGAAAAGCAAAGTAAGTGAAATGAGTCAAAAGGCTGGCATTTACAGCGGCATTGAACCAACCTTTACTGTTAAAACAGAAAACGGCAACTTAGTCTTTATCTTTGGTAGCGATACTGGCGGCAGTCACTTTGGTCGTATGACTTTTGCTACAAATGTTACAGGTACTATGAAAGAAGGCTATGCATGGCCTATTGACAAATTCCTTGCTATTCTTAAACTTGGAATGAACGGTGAATGCCGTGTGCATTTTAGCCAAGTTGCTTGCATGATTACCATTGATAGCGGTATCGGTGTGTATAATTATATTCTTCCCGGACATACACGTTAATGGCTACTAAAAAGTTGACGCCAGTGAAACCAACTGGCGAAAATAAAGAAGCAGTTGATACAACTCAACAAAAGATACTCGAAGAGCTTAAAAAGCATACAGAGTACATGCACCGTATGGATTGGAAGTTATGGGTCATAATGGGCATGATCAAGCTAATTGGCGAAGAAAACGGATACACATTTAAGTCACACAGTGAAGATAATGATGAAGAAATTTCTACACCAAACAACATTAACAAACTAGTCGATAGTGACAATATTCCCTGGGAATCCAAAGGAGATGAAAAATGAATGAAAAACAAGCAGAACAAATGTTAACACATTTGAAACGAATCGAGAGCTTGCTAGAAGCAATCGATTGGAAGGTTTGGAACTTTCACCAAAAAGTTTTAGGTGAAGGAACCGCAGTTGAAACCGCCGCAGGCGCAGAAGACGAAGAAACTGAACAACTTGCAGCAGTAATCGAAACACCTCGGCGTGCAACGCCGGCGCCAAGTGCTACTTCTACTGCTAATAAAAATGCCTACCCTAGCATCGAAAAGTGGAGTTAAGCATGCGTAAAATGATTTGGGTTCGCTTTCAACGTGAAGGTATTCACAAATATCCCGCAGCTTTAACAGACCCAAAGTTAGCAACAGGTGATGAATATGATGTTAGCTTTTTAGGCTATCCGCATCGTCATATTTTTCACTTTAAGATTGCTATCGAAGTGTTTCACGATGACAGGGATATTGAGTTTATTCAGTTTAAACGCTGGTTGGAAAATCTTTATAAAGATGCTACACTAGCACTAGACTATAAGAGTTGCGAGATGATCGCTGATGATCTATACGCACAAATTAAAACCAAACATCCAAGTCGTGATGTTTGGATTGACGTAAGTGAGGATAATGAAAATGGATGCCACATTCAATACAACAAGAGCTAAGGTTCGTACAATGAACCAACATTACAATAGCGTCAGTCGTGCTATGATTCATATTAATGATATCAAGTATGACTTGCTAAAAATTGCCGAAATGTATGACGGCATACTACAAGACGGTCTAGGTCACATGGCTGCTGATATGTTTCAAAACTATCTCAGCGACCTACGTGCAGATCGTTGGATTTACGGCTATGAAATCACCGAAGTCGTGCTTAAAGAGCAAAGCTATACATATGATGTAAGCATTCAGATTACGGGTGATCGCACACCTAAGAAGCTAAAGATCCATGTGGGTCTTTATAAGAGTGCTTGGCCAGATCTGGCCGCAAGTATGCAATATACTGGCACCGGCTACGTTGCAAAATAATTTTCAAAACCTAAATATACCGTGTGATAAAAAGCACGGTATATACGGAGACATAATTAATGAATAAATCTCGCATAGATTTAAAAAAGAGAAATAAAGATTACGCTATATTTTTGCCAAGTATTAGTGGTTTCTATCAAACATTCATCAGCAAAGATCAAAACAATCCAGGAGTAGATGTTCCTGCAGGTCGTGTTCCTGCTGAATTTGAAAACGGTATAGAAGGCTTTAATTTTCTTAACAAAGACAAAGCATATTATTACTACCCTGATGCTCTTTACTCAGCTGGTCACGCACAATTAGATACAGCCAAAAGCGATATAGAAGAACGCATGATCCAAAAACGAGATAAAACTGATACTTTTATCTTAGGAGATTCCGGCGGGTTCCAAATTGGTAAAGGTGTTATTAACTTCGACTGGCAACATTTCTGGGAAAAGCAAGGCGATGCGGGCTATGTTGGAAAGGCCGACAAGACTCGAATGGCTATCCTTAACTGGCTAGAACATACTGCTGATTACAGTATGGTGCTAGATATTCCAACATGGAGTGCCGCCACTATCAACCAAGAACGTACAGGATTAAAAACATTTGGAGATTGTTTAAATGGAACGTTGTTTAACAACGATTTCTTCTTAAAGAATCGACGAGGTGAAACTAAATTCCTAAACGTCCTGCAAGGCGGAAATAACGTTGATGCTGAAACTTGGTATCAAGCAGTTAAGCATTATCCATTTGAAGGTTGGGCGATGGGTGGTAATAACATGAAGGACGTTGATCTAATGTTGCGCCGATTGATCACTTTACGTGACGAAAAGTTGTTGGAGTCTGGTCGTGATTTAATTCACTTTCTAGGAACCAGCAAGTTGGAACTTGCTGTCATTTTAACTGCTATTCAACGAAATCTTCGTAAAAGTGTTAATGAAAATATGCGTGTCACATTCGACTGTGCTAGTCCATTCTTGGCTACAGCATATGGTCAAGTATACACACAGCACGTTCATACAAACAAACGTTTTAGCTATATCATGGATAAGGCGATAGACAACCGTAAGATGAGCGGAAATACAAATCCGTGGCCTTGGTCGAGTCCGATCGGCGATAGAATGACTATGGGTGACGTATGTTATTATAAGCCAGGCGACTTGAATAAATTAGGAAAAGAAAGTCGAACAAGTTGGGATAGCTTTAGTTATTTTATGATGATGGGACATAACATTTTCCAACACATCGAAAGTGTTCAACGAGCCAACGCATTGTCTGATACTGCTTGTGCTTTACATAAGCCAGATCCTAGCCTTTGGCAAAAAAGCAAAGGCGGCGAAATTAGCAGCTGGGTCCCTCGTAATTTAATTTACGCAGTGGAATTAGTCGATCGTGTGTTTACTAGTGAAACTCCATTTACAGAACTCGACAATGCTCAACAGTTGTTAGCAGAGTTGAATGGTAAAAAGACTTTAAAATCTACAGCAGCAGCTACAGCACAGTTGTTCGAAATGGCCGAAACTAAAAAGAAAGACTACGGCAACGATAACGATTCTAGTATTGTTGATAGTTGGTTGGAAGATAATGACGCCGACGAACTACTAAAAGGTGTTGCGTGAACAAAAAAGCATTAGTAATAGGACTTGGCATGGGGCAGCAATATGCCCTGTGGCTAGCTGAATTAGGCTACAAGGTTTTTACAGTCGATACTAATATAGACAAAGGAGCAGATTATTCGGATCTTTCCTTTGCTATAGCAGAACACGATAAGTTCGACGTTGTTTACATAGGAACTCCTAATTGGACTCACGAGATTTTAGCCAACCAAGTTGCTACTCATAGTAAACTTGTTTTGATTGAAAAGCCCGGTGTTAAACTTAGCAGTGGATGGAAGCAATTAGTAGAATCTTTTCCTGAAACAAGAATAATGATGGTTAAGAATAATCAATTTAGACCAGAAATTAAACTTTTTAAGCAACAATCAGATAATAGTACTACTGTATATGTTCGATGGAATAATGCCAATCGTATTCCGCATCCGGGCAGTTGGTTTACTACACGATCAAAAGCATTCGGTGGTGTTAGTAGAGACCTAATGCCTCATATGCTAAGTTATTACTGTGCAATGACAGATTATAAACAAGGTGCCAAAATTAAGGCGACTGCCAGTCAGCAGTACAAACTCGAAGATATTCATAACACTGATTACGGAGTTGTAGACAAAAACGGAATATACGATGTTGATGATTTTTGTCGCATTGAATTTAAAAACGGCAAGACTACTTGGATTTTAACTGCTAATTGGAAGACTAATTTAGATCACGATGACAGCAGTATTTCATTTGAAAATAACAGCTCTGCCGTAAGGCATGAGCTTGGATTGTGCCCCGGAGCCGCATACAAAGCTATGATTACACAAGCGACGAATAATTTAAACAACGATGAGTTCTGGCAAGAACAACTAGAACAAGACATGTGGATTCATCAACAAATAGAGTTCTTATGAATAGTTCGTATCTAATCAGAAATACCTTGGCTGGTATTACAACTAGCCTTGCTATGGTACCCGAAGTAGTTGCGTTTGCTTTGTTAGCACACGTTAACCCACTAGTCGGCTTGTACGCCGCAGTAATATTAGGTTTAGTCACTGCTCTATTTGGCGGCAGGCCTGGACTTATTAGTGGCGGTGCTGGAAGCCTGGCTGTCGTTAGTGTTGCTCTTGTAGTAACACACGGTGTAGAATATTTGTTTGCTTGTATTGTGCTTATGGGCGTAATACAGTTCTTGTTTGGTGCGTTTAAACTAGGGAAACTAATAAAATTAGTAAGCCCTAGTGTTATGACCGGTTTTGTAAATGGATTGGCGCTAGTTATTTTCTTTGCACAGTTAAAACAAATCCCCACAGTAGGTTGGGAATTATATTCTATGTTAGGGCTGGTAGGTATAACTATTGCAGGTGTATTGGCTGCTCCTAATATTACTAAACATATCCCATCTAGCTTGTTTGGTATTGTGTTAGTAACTGCGGTTGTTTACATATTTGGTGTTAACACTACTACAGTTGGTGATATAGCACATATCAGCGGTGCATTGCCCGACTTTCACATTCCCAATGTTCCTATGACGTTGGAAACCCTATGGATTGTGTTGCCTTATAGTTTCATTCTTGCAGCAGTTGGTTTAATCGAAACGTTATTAACTGCCAATTTAGTTGATGATTATGTTCACAAACACAAACCCGATCATAAAACGCAACCTAATAAAGAAAGCATGGCGCAAGGTGCAGGTAACATACTAACCGGACTCTTCGGTGGTATGGGCGGTTGCGCCATGATCGGACAAACCGTTATTAACTTAGAAGCAGGCGGAGTTAATAGGCTAGCAGGTGTAATTGAAGCACTAGCAATCCTTGCGTATATTGTATTTGCTAGTTTTATAATCGAATCAATTCCAATAGCCGCTTTGATTGGTGTGATGTGCGTTGTGTGCTATCACACGTTTGATTGGAGTAGTTTTAAGTTTGCTTCTAAGCCAAAAACTGATGTTGCTATTATGCTGATTGTAACAGTGTCCACGGTTATTTTTAACTTAGCGTATGCCGTTATATTAGGTGTTATAATAACAAGTATGTTACAATACTATAAAAGAAGACAATTATGATAATTAAATGTTTACAAACAACTGGGCAAGGTTACTTTGAAGAAGTAGATTACGATAAGCCCGAGCCTACTTCGGATCAAATCGAAGTTAAAGCGGTAATGACTGGTGTATGCCGCAGTGATATCGATATGATGCAAGGTAACTTCGGTCCTTTACCTTTAGAAATGCAAGGACACGAAGGTCTTGGTATTGTAACTAAAGTTGGTGCAGATGTTATGAACGTTAAAGTGGGCGACTTTGTTGCCACTAGAGGAGAACCCGCATACGCAGATTATTATAACTGTCGTGATAATGAATTCGTTGTTGTTCCTGAATTGTCTCCCAAATATATCCTAGAGCCAGTGGCTTGTGGCATTAATTGTATAGTAGATGACTTCCAAGACAGAACAGAAAGCAAAACAGTGATACTAGGCAGCGGCTTTCTTGCATGGGTGGTTTACAACACAATAGCGTTTCATTTTGAAAATATGAAAGTAGATGTACTAGGCTCTAGTAATACAGAATTATGGGGTGATAAACTGTTATCGAAGACTAGCGATAATTATGATAATGTAATCGATTTGTCTGGAAAATATGAACTAGGTACAGAGATTAACCTAAATAACAATGCCATTATTGTAGATGCGATTGGTAAAGCAGTGTCCAAAGAAGAAGCTCAATCACAACTTTGGAAAGCAGTGACGACATTCAAACCTAGTCCAAGAACACCAAAATTTATTGATGCCATGTATCAGGCACGTTGGATGATCGAAAACGGCAAACTTAACGTTGATAAGTTTTGGACTAGAAGTTATAATAGAAAAACAGAATGGCAAAATGCATTTGCAGATGGTGCCAGCAGATCCGCAGGATATAGCAGAGGATACATTACATGGCTTTGAATACCGAAGAGCGTCAGGACGTTGTTTACTTCACTGGATATGAAGTAGAGCATACAATTTGTCACGGAATGAAAACATTATTTGTAGTAGGCACGCCGCCATTGCAAGAAATTCTGCAACAAGCAAACAGAGATGTAGACATTACACACATTTATTTTGGAACTAGTCAAAGTTTTAACCCTAAAGCAATGTCGCAAGAAGAATATGCATCATGGGACGAAGTTATCATCGGTTGCTTGAAAGAAAACTATTGGGTTAGTTTAGATTTTGATGTTAAACATGCAGAAGGTGTTCATGAATCCGGCTACTGCGAATACGAACGTTTTGTTCCGATGATCAGTGTTAAGTTACCTTACATTAAATTGTTCAACTATAATGCCACATTAAAGCTAGACGATTTGACTTGGGGTAAAACTAACCCAGGTGTATGGACACACCAGCTCAATGAGTTAATGACAAAAGACAAGTACACTTATTGGGACCAATATACACAGGATACTCCGGTAAATGAGTAATATATTTTTAGTTGACTTGGAAAGTGTGGAAACACGCTATACTGGGCAGTGGAAAACTCATGTGCCCGAACTACTTAGAAAGGCAGGACACAATGTACAAATTATATCTGGCCCTACGGATATCCCTAGTGCTACCACTCCAGGCGCTTTTCTTAATTTTGGCGGGACTAACATTTATAAGTCTGCACAAGTTGAGCAAATTGGCCGTTTATTTTGTGACGGAGCCATTTCTCCCGGCGATCACTTTATCTTTACTGATGCTTGGCACCCTGGTATCATAAACTAAAAGTACATGAGCGAGCTATTGCAGATTCCTGTAAAGATTCACGCATTGTGGCATGCTGGTAGTTATGATCCGCAAGACTTCCTAGGACGTCTTGTTGGAAATAAACCGTGGGTCAGACACGCCGAGAAAAGTTTTTTCCATGCCATCGACTATAATTACTTTGCTACAGATTTCCATATTGAAATGTTCCGTGATAATCTTTTAGAAACTAATCTAGGAACAATTCACGACCATGTAGATAAAAAGAAGATTGTTCGCACAGGTTGGCCAATGGAGTATATGGAAAGTACACTTGCTCCGTATAAAAATATGCCCAAGCGTGACTTAATTCTTTTCCCTCATCGTATTGCACCGGAGAAACAGTTGGCTATTTTTAAAGATCTAGCACATTGGTTGCCTCAATACGAGTTTGTTGTTTGCCAAGAGCAGCAACTGACTAAGCACGAATATCATACTTTACTAGGACAAGCCAAGCTAGTGTTCAGTGCTAACTTACAGGAAACTTTAGGGATTAGTATGTACGAAGGTGCTTTGGTAGATGCTATACCTGTTGTTCCTGATAGACTTAGTTATAGTGAGATGTTTGAAAAGAATTTTAAATATCCTAGTAAATGGACAGAAAGTTTCGATTCTTATACAAAGTACAGACCGGATTTAGTTAGAGCCATAGCTATCTATATGGATGAATACTCTAACCTGAAGCCGAAAATTCAACAGCAAACAGAAACACTAACTCGAGATTTTTTTAGTGCAAATGGTTTATTAACTAATATCAGATAATGTGGACGAGTGAAAATAATTGGTATACTTGGCAGTACGGCTGCGGGCCATTATTTAATATACAAACTAATAAGTTACCATGGCATACCAGTTATAAGTGTACAAATAAAATAACAGTAAGATCTTTTAAAGAAGAACTTCTAAATGCCGCTCGAAGTACTTTGGATCATTATAACGGTTTAAGACCGTGTGTGTTTTTTAGTGGCGGCACAGAAAGTGAAGTAGTCCTTCGTTCGTATATAAATGTGGGTGCAAAACCTATAGTAAATATTTTTAGATTTGAAAATTATATAAACGAATATGATGTTGCTTACGCTATTGTTATTTGCAATCAACTGGGCGTTGACTATAATATTATAGATTTTAATTTAAAGCGTTTCTTTGAAAACGATGCGGAACAAATAAGCGAAGTATCGCAAATTGATAGGCCCAGGGGATTGCCCCAATTGAAGTTTTTAGACTATAATGAGGGCTTTGCTGTGCTAGGGATCGGAGATCCTCGTTGGTCGCGAAGCATCGAAAATAATACTCCGTGGATGCTGTTAGATCAAGAACACGACACCGGTTGGGACAAGTATATTATACATAAAGGAATGCCTGCTATCGCACAATGGTTCAAATGGACACCGGGGTTAGTATTGTCTTATACAGAACTCAATTGGTTCAAAGATTTGATATTAAACAACAAATGGCCTGGGAAAGAGGGAGTAACTTCTACAAAACTAATAGGTTACCGAGAAGCTTATCCGGATATGTTGCAACGTATTAAAAAGACAGGCATGGAGCCAATTGACGAACTTATAAATGAATTCGAAAGGTTCCTTGAAAAGAAATACGGTAGCTTACCTTTTAGGCAAGTGGTACCAAGATCACTAGAGCAACTAAGAAAAGAGATATTAAATGATTAACATACAATTTACTGGGCAAAGCCCAAACATGTATCAAATTGACCGTAGTTATAATACACCCGGCATCACTGGTGCAGTGCAATGGAACGGTCAAACCAAATGCTTAGAGGTAAGCACAGGTTCTAGTTGGCAACGTATCGATAACACTGTGGAAATGCATGTCAATGGCGGACCTGATCTTTGGGCAATGCATTATTGGATAGAAGAACAAAAAGCAGCACAAGCTAAAGAAAAGGAATTACGCAGTAAATATCCTACACTAGACCAAGCATACAAAGAGCTTGAATTTTTAAAAGCGGTAATAGCAGATGATATTCAACAAAGTAAGAACACTTAAAGAACAAGGCAAGAAAATTGGAATCACGTTCTCGACATTTGATCTCCTCCATGCCGGGCACGTTGCTATGCTCGCAGAAGCCAAAAACCACTGCGACTACCTCATCGCTGGCCTACAGACAGATCCAACAATCGATAGACCAGATACTAAAAACAGGCCCGTACAGAGTATTGTTGAGCGACAAATTCAATTGGCGTCGTGCCGTTATGTTGATGAAGTCGTTGTGTACAGTACAGAGCAAGACCTTGTCGACTTACTCCTCATACTACCAGTGGATGTTAGAATCCTTGGTGTCGAATATGCCGATAAAGAGTTCACAGGTAAAAGTGAATGCGAGCTCCGATCCATCGACATTATCTATAACGGCAGAGATCACTCCTTTAGTTCCAGTAGCCTACGTAAACGTGTCTATGATAGTGAAGCCAACAAGCGAGTATAAAGAATGAAAACAAAAATAGCAGTAATAGGCCTAGGATTTGTAGGCGGAACAATATTCAAATCCTTTGTAGAAGATCAATCAGTTTATTGTGATACTGTGGGTATAGATCCTGCAAAGGGAACATCTGCAACTATCAAAGATATCGCAGACTTTGATGCTGTCTTTGTTTGCGTACCTAGCCCACAGAGTTCAGACGGTACAGCAGACACAAGTATACTAGAAGCAGTGTTAAAGGATTTAGCAGCAGTTGACTTCAAAGGTGTTATTATCAGCAAAGTGACCGCGCCGCCTGATGTGTATACAAGACTACAAGAAACATATATCAACCTTGTGCATGCCCCTGAATTTTTAACAGCAGCCAATGCCTTTGACGATTATATTCATGGTAGGTTTGCCATCATTGGTGGTAAGGTGCTTGCCTTTAGGAACGAAGCAGAACGCATCATACGCATGAGCCAAACTGGAATAATCAGCGTTGTCCATTGTAGCATAGGTGAGGCGGCGCTTGCCAAATATACCATTAATTCATTCTTAGCAACTAAAGTTGTCTTTATGAATGAAATGGAAAAGTTAGCCACTAACTCTGGTATGGATTGGCAAAATGTCGTCAGTGCTATCAGACAAGATCATAGGATTGGTACTAGCCATATGAGGGTACCTGGACCAGACGGGCAATATGGTTTCGGAGGGATGTGCTTTCCTAAAGATACTAGTGCTTTACTCAAATATGCAGAACAACAAGGTAATCAGTTAAATGTTTTGGATGCAGCAGTGCAAAAAAATCTAATAATTCGCTTGACTGAACCTAAATAACAAGTGTATAATATTACACATAAGTGACCCACCACTTTAACTCGGAGAAAGAAATGACAGACAAAAAAGAAACGGGCCTGGACGCAATGGCAGGCGACGGCGGATATCAAGAAGCATACTTTGCAGATGTTATCCGAACTAAAATGAAACGCGACAACAAGCGTTTCTGGGCAGGCGACAATATCAGCGATTACCTGCACGAAGGTGACAAAGACCGATTAATCGACGAAGCAACGGAAGCATTTGAACTGGTGCTAGATCGATTGCTGATCGATCGCGAAAGTGATCCTAACTCTAAAGGTACCGCAAGACGACTTGCTAAGATGTACTTTAACGAAATTATGGCAGGACGATATGACCCAGCACCAGACGCAACAGCATTTCCAAACGACTCGCAGGACCGTTATGAAGGTATGCTCGTTGTTCGCAGCGAGCTTCGCAGTATGTGTAGCCATCATCACCAACCCGTTAGTGGCGTTGCTTATATTGGCATTATTGCCGCTGAGAAGCTCATCGGACTCTCAAAGTATACAAGAATCGCCCAGTGGTGTGCAAGACGAGGTACTCTCCAGGAGGAACTTGCTAATGACATTGCTCGGGAAATCGAAAAAGCCACAGGAGCCGAAAACTTAGGTGTGTACATTCAAGCAGTACACGGATGCTGTGAGAATCGTGGCATTATGGCACATAGTAGTTTAACACAGACTACAGTACTTAAAGGATCGTTTAAAACTGATCCAGGCGCAAAAAAAGAGTTTTTTGATAACATTAAACTACAACAAGAGTTTGCTCCTCGATAAGTTAAAGGAAAAATAACATGGCAACTTGGACAATTTACGCAAAGTACAAAAAGTCAACCGTCGAGCGTGAGTACTTTACAAAGGATGGACAGACTATTGTAGTCGAAACCGGGTGGCGCGGTGGTTCGTTTTCAATCATCACAGAGGGCGATGAGCCACCAGAAGTAGATGTTGAAAATGAAGAAGGTCTTGACATTTATAGCTTTTACCCAGACGGTGTTGAAACTGTAGAGCTTAACGAAACTTACGACGGCTGCTGGCAAGAAATCGAATGGCCTGATGACATGCCAGAAGAAGAACGTGAACGCTTGCAGGAATTGTTCGACGAAGACGGCTATTACGATGTGCTAGAAAGCCAAGAAGATTGGATGCACGATGAAACTGAAATGTGGCTCAACGGTCCTTTAGTACTTGAAGACAGCGATGGTAATGTTATCGCTGACGGTGATACAAACGAGGAGTAATATGAAAGATCCTGTGATAGAGGAAAAGGTAGCTATCCTAAAAGAAGCGGTCGATAGTGTAAATATTCTAATGAAAGAATTACAAGATCTCCGAGTTGATGTTAGGATTAGCTATATTGAAAGAAGTTCAGCAAAAGAAGTCGCTCAAGGCATTAGTATTTGGCGAATAGAAGAGCATAACAATTATCTATGAGTTATTCTTCTTGGTCAATGGCAGGATTTAATGGAACTTCGATACAATCTAAAGTTGTAAGTCCTGCCATTGAAATTAAACAAGGAGAAGATTCTATTGTTGCTTTTAACACAGACGGCACTATTTCTTCTCCCGACGGAACAATAACTGTATCTGACTGGATAGAAACAGTTCAGCTAATGAAGCAATTGATGATAGACATCGCACAAGATCCAGAATTGGCAGACAGGTTTCCTACTATAAAAGAAGCTGCACACAAATGGATGATAACAACATTAAGGAAATAAAATGGCAACTCGTAAAAAGAAAGAATTAACACCAAATGTATCAAGCGGTGGTTGGCCTAAGATTCAACAAGGCACACACCTTACTGTCAAAACATTCGAAGATGGTCATACGGAGCTTGTATGGGACGATGAACAATTATTAAAAGAAGTACGCGAAGCAATTGCAAGTGTAAAAACTGTTAAGCCCGCAGTCAAAGCAAAAGCAAATAAAAAAGTGCCAGAAACGATGAAGCGGAAAGAAGAAACAATCAAAGCACCTGTTAAGAAACCAGTTAAGAAAAAGGTAGCAAAGTGATAGTAACATTGTTAGCCATTATAGGATTTGTTACCTGTATGGGCCTGATTAGTTATACAATAAATCAAACGTTACTAAAACATTCTAAAGGATGTAGCGGCGATTGCCAGCAAGGACGACTTGAGTGTAATTGCCGCAAATCAGTTGATGAGTCAATTACTAGTTAATTTGAACTTTTGGGAGAGTAAGCAACTAGAGTACTGGTTGACAGACAACTACCCTGACTGTACAATACGTAGTTTATACGATAACTTTACTGCACCTGAACAAGACGAAGTCTATGCCATAGAAGGTGCGTTAGATGATAACATGGTTTGTTATTTAAAATTAAAATATGGCGAAAAGATTAAAAGCGGAGTAAGATTTGGAAAACCTAAAGATTAGCGAGATTTTTTACAGTGCTCAAGGCGAGGGCAGATTTATCGGTGTACCTAGTGTTTTTTTACGTACATTTGGTTGCAACTTTAAATGTCCTGGATTCGGACTCCCTGCGGGACAAAAGACTACTGAACCGGATGAAATCGGACAAAAAGTACACTTGTACAAAACATTCAACGACTTGCCTTTAGCACAAACAGGTTGTGATAGTTATGCTAGTTGGCATCCTGCATTTAAACATCTAAGCCCTAACTATACAGTTGACCAAGCAGTAGAAGCTATGTTAAACCTTACTCCTAATCATAAATGGGTGCAAGAGAATGGTAATGATGTTCATTTAGTTATCACAGGTGGCGAACCATTACTAGGTTGGCAGGCGTTATATCCAGAGCTACTCACTCACAAGCGTATGCTAGATTTGCGTAGTCTAACATTTGAAACTAACGGTACTCAGCATTTACATAAAGAGTTTAAATACTTTCTCAAAGACAACTATCATATTATGAGAGAGGGTATTACATTTAGCGTGAGTCCAAAACTAAGTGCTAGCGGCGAAGCATGGGGCGATGCTGTTAAGCCAGATGTCATACACGAATATCAACAAGTAGGCCATACATATTTAAAATTTGTTGTAGACAAGCTAGAAGACTTTGACGAAGTAGATGCCGCTGTGTCAGAATACAGGCAAGCCGGATTTGTCGGTCCTGTTTATGTTATGCCTGTTGGTGGCACTGATGCTGCTTACTTTAAAAATAGTAAACATATTGCAGACATTGCTCTAGAAAAAGGTTATCGTTATAGTCCTCGACTTCACGTAGATATTTGGTCTAATGGTTGGGGTAAGTAATGGAAACCCACAAGCGAACAATCGCAAGAATGATTAGTTATAGGATAACTGCATTTTTGTTGACGATACCGTTTACATATTATTTTACCGGAAATTGGTTTAGTGCGTTTGAAGGATCAGCATTGCTACATCTTGCTTTGACATTGGACTATTATATACACGAACGAATTTGGTTAAAAATAAAATGGGGTAAACAATGAGACTTATTATTACACGAAATCAATTTGAAAAACTCAAAGAAGTATTTGAAATGTACGATGTTGACAGAGTTGTTTGGACTGAAGAAAATTTATCAGGGATCGGACCTAGTAATTTTTTAGAGTTTGATCCAACATCAACTATTAAAATAGATATAACAGATGTGGAGAGTTGGTAAATGAAGGTACAAAAGCCAGCTGAAGGAATTATGCTAGTCCGCGAGTATGCAAACAGCAAAAACTTTAAAGTAGAATGTGATTGCACAAGCGATGATCATGCAGTTTACATGTGGATAGAAGTTTCGGAAGATAAAGAAATTCCAGAAGTAGAAGTTAGCTTTTACGTTACAACCTGGACACGAGAATTTTGGCGAAACTGGTCTGCTCGTCTACGTGCAGTCTACGACATCTTATTTAAAGGTGTACACAAACAAGAGCATCACATGCTCTTAAATAAGCAAGCTGCATTAAATTTTGCAGATGCTATAAAAAGAACAGTTAAGGAAATGGAAGATACAAAATGACATATTTGTTTACAAGTGAAAGTGTTAGTGAAGGACATCCTGATAAAGTAGCAGATGCTATTAGCGATGCAGTGTTGGATTTAGTAATGGCAAAAGAAGATCCATCGCTACGTTGTGCTTGTGAGACACTAGTAACAACTAATATGGTCACAGTTGCTGGTGAATACAAAGGTATTCTTCATAAAGAAGAAGTTGATGCAACTATTCGTAAGACTATTAAAAACATTGGATACGAGCAAGAAGGGTTTGATTGGCGAACGGTGAAAATCTACAATGAACTACACGGTCAAAGTGCAGATATTGCATTAGGTACTGATACGTTCGGAGCAGGAGATCAAGGCTTAATGTTTGGTTATGCTTGCAATGAAACTGACGCATACATGCCAAGTGCAATCTATTGGAGTCATAGAATAGTGGAAAAACTAACAGAACTTCGAAAGAGTGGAATGTTGCCGTGGTTAGGACCCGATGCTAAGTCGCAAGTTACATTTGAATATAACGATGACGGTACTCCGAAGCGAATTGCTAAAGTGGTCTGTTCTACCCAGCATTCGGCAACTCTTGGTATAGCAGATGTTAGGGAATCGGTAAAGGAAGTTATTAAAAATATTTTACCTGAGAAATATGTAGATAATGATACGCAATTTTATATTAACCCTACTGGACGTTTCGTTATTGGCGGCCCTGATGGCGATACTGGTCTTACTGGTCGTAAAATCATCGTTGATACTTATGGTGGCTATAGTCCTCACGGCGGGGGAGCCTTTAGCGGTAAAGATCCTACTAAAGTTGATAGAAGTGCTGCCTATATGATGCGTTATATTGCTAAGAATATTGTAGCAAGCGGTCGTGCAAACTGGGCGACTTGCCAAATTAGTTACGCTATCGGTTTGGCAGAACCGATGAGTTTCTATGTAGAATGTGAAGATAAAGCATTATCGAGAGACTTGACTATGCTTATCCCGAAAGCAGTTGATTTGACACCAAAAGGTATCATCGAGCGATTCGATTTATTCCGTCCTATCTATAGCAGTACAACTAATTACGGACATTTTGGTAAACCTGACTTACCATGGGAAAAACTGGACTTATTCTAATGTTTAATAAATTAAAAAACCTATTTGGCAAAAAGCCTGCTAACCCAAAAGAAAGTAAAGAACCTTGGGTCAATGTTGTTAGCACTAACTTTGATGAAGGAAGCCCGACTCAAGGCTTTATGGAATTGGAATGGAACGCCGCATTCATCAAATTCCTAAAAGACAATGGCTACCAGGGCAACTCCGATGAAGAGCTAGTAGACCAATGGTTTACTGCCCTTTGTAAGAATATCGGAGCCCAAATGGACGAAGAAAATAAGTTTGTTGCCAATGCAGATGTGTTACCAAAGCGTCGCAAGAAAAACGTTGACACAAAGTAATTTACATTGTATAATAGGCTATGTCTACTTTAAATTGGGATTTCAAGGTTAAATTCGTCGGCGAAGATCACATCTTAATTTCGATGAAAAAACAAGACAGCGAAGAATGGAGCGAAATGCTTCTGGGAGTTCGCGAATACGCAGAGTTCATGCAATTAATGCAAGAATTTAATATAGCGTTTCGTGATCAAATTGATCGTAAATTAGTTGAGTCGTATTTTAATGAGTAACACATATATTCTTGTAGATGCATCAAATATGTTCTTCCGGGCACGTCACGTTGTCCGCGGAGAAGATGCAGAAACAAAAGCGGGCATGGCATACCATATCATGTTCAATAGCATTAATAAGGTATGGAAAGACTTTAAAGGCAGTCATGTAGTATTTGCTTTCGAAGGTCGAAGCTGGCGTAAGGACGAAGATCCTACTTACAAAGCAAACCGGGCGGCGGCTCGTGCAGCATTAACACCAGCGGAAGCAGAAGAAGACAAAATGTTTTGGACTGCTTTCGATGAGCTTAAGTCGTTTTTAGAGACAAAATCTAATTGCACTACACTCAGACACGAGCGTTGCGAAGCTGATGATTTTATTGCACGTTGGATTCAAAATCACCCCAACGATGAGCACGTAATTGTTAGTAGCGATAGCGATTTTTATCAATTGCTTGCAACTAATGTACGCCAGTTTAACGGCATAACTAAAGAGCTTATTACTGTTGAAGGTATCTTTAACGAAAAAGGACATCGTGTCTTAGATAAGAAAACTAAAGAGCCAAAGCCTGCGCCCGATCCGCAATGGTTGCTTTTTGAGAAATGCATGCGCGGTGATACTAGCGATAACATCTTTAGTGCTTATCCCGGGGTGCGAGAAAAAGGTACTAAAAATAAAGTAGGCCTTCGAGAAGCATTTGCAGATAAGGATACCAAAGGTTACAATTGGAACAATCTCATGCTCCAGCGTTGGACTGACCATAATGAAATTGAGCACAGGGTTCGCGATCGTTATTTGCACAATAAAAAACTGATTGACTTGACAGAGCAACCCAACGATATTAAACTGGCGTTAGACGAGGTTATTACTGCATCAGCAGCAAAGAGCAGAGTGCAACAAGTTGGTTTGCATTTTGTTAAGTTTTGCAGTAAGTGGAATTTGGTTGCAATCGCAGACCGAATGACAGAACATGGTGACTATTTAGGAGCAGCATACAAATGATTTTAGCAAAAAGCGTTATTAAAGATAAATTTTGGATCCTCGAAGAAAATGCTAAACGGGTCGGCATGATGAATTTTAAGGACGATAACTATGTTATTAACTTGAATAGAAAAGATTATGTTGTCCATGACAACACAGAATTAAAAACATTGGGCATCGAGTTTGTTCGTCGTGATTACAATCATGGAGGACACTTAGAAGTTATGGGATTTCCGACTGATCAAGAGGAAGTTTTTAATGTTAAAGAAATCGAAGGGTTCCCGACTTTTACTAAAAAAGCTGCAAGTAAAAGCACACATGTAGCCGGTTGGTATGGTTTAAAATTTAAGAATGGTTGGGTATGTAGCTTGTGCCCGAGGCTTTCGACAGTTCAAACTAACACATTTGTCGGGCCTTATAAGACAAAAATGGACTTAAAAGTAGTATTAGGTCAACAGAAACTAACAGATTTCGAGGACGATTAAGTTAGTACATAATTGCTTTTTTGATAAATAAACATATCGGAGAAGCAATTAATGGCAAGACCAAAACCAACAATATTATTAACTCATGTCAATCCAAGTTCTTTTAAAAGCGAAGAAATCTTGGAAGCCGATGCTATCTATGCAGTTTTTTATCAAGGAAAGCCGTTTAACTTACGTACTCATTTGAATAGCTTACAAGACTATCCAGGGCCAAAATATAAAAAAGTTAGCTTTAGTAATCCAGGGCATGCATTTAATTTAATGGAAAAAATGAATAAGTTGTTTAAGTGTAACGACTTTACAGTAGTAGAACTTCGTCAAGGACTACAAGTAAATGAGCAAGACCTTAACAAAAGAGCAGATAAGTAAGCAGGTATTTGACGCTATACAAACAAGCGTAGATCATCCTTTGACTTTTTTTAGGGTATTTAAAAATAATAAAGGTACTCGTTTTACTGGCTTAGGTTTCGACCTGGCCAGTTTTTTATGGCAAACTTATACAGTAAAGTTACCTGACAATTATAAAATATTAAATAAAACCCTACTCATGTTAGATAGTAAGATGGAGTGGCCTTACTATTTGAGCAAGAAAAAATTAGTGCTATTCAGCGAGATGGATGCTTTTGAATTTAGCCTTTATCAAGGTGACATTAATCTATGGGCAAATAAATGACCCATTTAAATGGATTTTATAGTGTTGGGGATGAAACATTTTCTAGCAAGATATTTGCTATGCTAAAGGCAAGCGAAACTAAACAGGAACTCAAATGGATTTTTCATGATGCAGTATTCGATCATGCAACTAGTCATTTTACTTCTAGTTTATCTTTATTAGAATTATATCGTTTACGAGCACAACAGTTGCGAGACAAATACGATTACTTGATCCTTAATTACAGCGGCGGCAGCGACAGCCATAACATATTACAAGTTTTTTTAAAAAATAATATTAAACTCGATCACATTTATGTTCAATGGCCAGAAAGCCTAACAGACAAGGGCATATACCGTCCTAATAACGTAGACAAGACTAATGCAAATTTCCACAGCGAATGGGATTTAGTATTGAAGAAGGACTTAGAATGGCTAGGAACAAATCATCCTGAGATAAAAATAGAAATAGGTGATTGGACTAAAAACGTTAAAGAGACTTTTTACAAAGACGATATATTTTCTAACGATGTTAGCAATTTACCTAGTATTGCCAGAGCACAAAAACAAAATACATTTAGCCCGATAGAAGGATCGCTTGCACTTAACGGCAAAACTGTTGGCAGTATATTCGGAGTCGATAAACCAAATATAGTTAAAAAAGGACATGATTGGTTTTATTACTTTTCAGATACCGCATGTATGACTCAACCAAACCCAGAGAATCCACACGGTACAGAGTATTTTTATTGGTCGCCTGATTGTCCGGAGATTGCAATTAAGCAGGCAACACTTATGAAAGAATGGTTCATTGCCAACCCAACAAAACAATATTTGATACAGGCAAAAAGCGAACGTGCTCTATTGGATCCAACATTTACATCTTGGCCGTATGAACATCATTATGCAGAGTACGCACAGATTGCAGAAATTGCAAAGTTAGTTTGCTATCCATACTGGGATTTTTCTAGGTTCCAAGCAGACAAGCCATTTGCAGTGCTAGATGGATTTAAAATGGGAACTCGAGCATGGGACAATATTCTTACTGCTATACCAGAATTTAGCAGGATTCAACAGGCGTGGCAATATCATTGGACTAGCTATTTAAATAAAATAGATGTAAAATTTATGAGAAGTCGAGATACTGTCGCGGTTATAAAATCCCGATGGCATAAAATTAAGTAATTATGATAACAATAACAACACGATTAACAAGACCTTCGCTCGATGTAGAATTTTTCCAGCCGAGTGAAGAATATAAAAAATATTTCCGAGAACAATACTCAAGCAGTGGAAAAATTTTAAGTTCTAAAAAACTAGAAGACACTGGATTGATGATTTCATCTGAAATAGTTTGGGCAGATGAACGATATTTAAAAGAGTTCATGACTGATAACTTTTGTTTAGAACACTTTATATTGCCTCGTCAACAACATAATTTTAAAAACAAAATAAAGGCAGAGAACTCTTTTAACGGCAGCGACTATAGTGTACTCGAAAAAGAATGGAAAACGTTTGACATTAAACAGGTATATGCTGATATAACTATCCCAGATGATTGGGCAAGTCTAGAAGATTTCGTCGAATGGTATATGTCTTCTAAGATGCCTTTGTTTATTCCGTGGAACGCCGAAGTAGTAAGAAGCGATGATGCATGTGCAGTTTGTGTCTTTAGAAAAGGAAATTATCAAGTAGAGTTTTACTTAGAGTACCCAAAGATGTTTATTAGAAAACATGCACATCCTAGAATGGAAGTGATTACCATGGATCTGGGTGGTGGGGGGATGTGGCCAGCGGCATCTTCAGGTACTTCGTTCAATTGGGGCAGAGCAACAACCAAACTCAAACCGGGTGACTTCCATGGCGGTGATGCAAGTACTATCTTAAGCAATGGTTTTATTACTCTTGCGTTTCAGCGTTGGGAAAAACCAGAAGAAATGACTAGTGCTGCCGTACAGTGGAAGGGCGAGCTACAGGGCCCTGTACAAGCAGAGCTTATAAAAGGCAAAAAACCACTAGCACAAGTCGATGATAACTTTGCAGATACAACCAACGACACGAGCGTAAATAATGACTGAACTTTTCAACCCGCACTCAAACGAATGGCTTTCGAACAAATTTGAAATATACAAAGAGTTAAGAACACAAGAAAAAGCATACTATAGTGAAAAATATAAAATGTATGTTTTCACCCGCTACGACGACGTAAAATTTATTTTAACAAACCCTGATATATTTTCATCTGCCTATGGTAATTTGATCTGTGAAGAAGAATTTAGATTTGGGAGAACATTGGGTGCTAGTGATAACCCTATGCACGAAGTTTATAAAAACATTGTAAAAAATGCGTATTCTAAAGATAACATAGACAGAATATTGTCTGTAGTAGAACCTAAGATTGCTGCACTATTATCCGCAAAAGAGGAATTTAATATATCAACGGTTATAGATGAAATATCAGCTTGGGTTACCACTGAAATGCTAAATTTTCCTTGTGATAAAGAAATGATGAAAACCTTAATCGTAAATGTGCAGCGACATAGTCCTATGTGTGTTTCCGAAAACGTCATTTCACAATACGCAGAAGATTTTAAAAACTTAACAACAGATATAGCATTTATTAAAAAACTACCAGCAACTGGTCCAGGTATATATAAAGAGTTTATAGAAAATCATCCAACAGATATAAAACCTGTCGTTTCATTGTTCCAAGGCCCGACTATATCAGGCGCAAGTTCAATGACCGGCGCTCTTCAGTTTTTAACACTAGATTTATATAGGGAAAACGTCTTAAGCAAACTTATAAAAAATCCAAGTCTAATTCCAAATGCAATAAACGAATCTCTTCGCTTTCATGCATCTACCGGGCGTTTTAGCAGGACTGTAATGTCAGAGATAACTTTACAAGGAGTTACGTTACCGGCAGGGACAAGAGTAGCAGTTTGCCTTGACGCGGTTAACAGGGATCCTGCTAAATTTGAAAATCCAGATGAGTTTGATTTAAACAGAGATACTACTGGACATTTAGCATTTGGCTACGGCGTTCATGCTTGTATTGCACTTGCGATATCTAAAGCTGTTATGTCACGTTACTTAGAAATATTAATAAATACACTTGGTAATTATCAAATAACAACAAGTAATAACGATTTGAAATACGTTATGACTGCATCAGGAAACAACGACATGATTTCTAATATTAATATTAAAAGAGGCTAAATGGATAAAAAATACATTGACCCAAATTACGTTAGGGTTCCTTTTAAAAATATGCCCAACCCATTTAACAACTTTTGTGTTCCTGAATCATGGGAAAACGTAGAAGATTTTTCAAACTGGTGGATAGGGGAAAAAATGCCAATGCAGTTTCCTTTGAATCCAGAAGTTTTCATGTCAGATGATGCAACTGCCATTTGTTTATTTAGAAAAGGCAGGTTCCAAGTCGAGCTGTATCTAATACACCCAATGCCAGAGGTCCCGGTTCACGAACATCCAGGCGTAGAAGTTATTAAAGTTAGAACTGGTTTAGGTAGAGGAATTACCTTTAGTGATGTTCTACGCAAAGATCAGGCTCACGGTTCCGGGATGAAACTAGAGGCAGAAAAACAAGGATTTCCTTTAATTGCTATTCAGCACTGGTTAACTAGAGAACCTACTACGATTGCTAGTATGTGGAAAGGTTACACTGCGGGACCGAAACACAGAGCGTTAATTCAACGGTTTAATCCGGGTTGTTTTATCGACGGGGATTATGCAGATATCACAAAAACGCAAGAAGGCGAGTCCAGAGAATTTTAATTTATCTTGTACAAGATAAATACTATTAAATAACCTTTTAGGAGAAAACCGATGTTCCGAGTCATCAACAAACAAACTAGACCAAATGAAAATGTGAACTTTTTCATGCCATCTAACGATCCAACACTAACAAACGAATTTAAAAAACATATGTTAGATACGTATCTTACAACTGGAAAATTAATTTCATTTGAACACACTATAAACGGCCTTGAGCTAATTGCTACTTTAATGTGGGATAGCGAAGCGTCTTTTGAACAATGGAAAAATGATCCAGTAGTCGTAGGGGAATTTTTTGCAGCAGAAGAGGCGTATATAACTGCAAACAATATAGTATCTGAAAACATTAGTAAAGAAACCATTTAACTTCATAAATGTCGTTTTTCGAACTTCAACATATATTTGTTGTATTCCCGCCCGGCGCAGGCGGGAATTTTCTTTCTACTATTATTAAAAAAATTATCGATAATTCTTTATCGGCAATCGAACTATCGTCAAATGGTAATGCCCATGCAAACTCTTTAACCAACATAAACTTCAACGAAACGTTATCTTGTGGGATAATATTTAATTTTCCGAGTTTTCAGTCATTTGATGACAAATTCAATTTTTATAAACAAAAAATAGAACAAATCTCCGATCAACCAAATACACCTTGTGTTGCGTGGACACATGATTTTTCTAACATAGAATTATATCAAAAGTTATATCCTAATTCAAAAATTATAGCAATAACACAACGAACAACCGAAGAGCAATTTATTGTAACTGTTCAACAAGAATTAAAAAATAGACTAGAATCTACTGGAATAGTTTTCTTAGACGATACTGAACACAAAAAACACTGGAAAGCAAAATTTAAGAAATACTTTTCATTGATTACAAATATAAAAGATGTTGAACTAATAGACTATGTTGCCGACAATTTAGGCGAAGCAAATCTTAGCACTATTCATAAGTTTGTAACAATAGAAATGATGCTAAGATATTATTCTTTTGATTTTTCTAAGTCTAGTAATAGTTTATTTGAATATTGTTTTTCTCATCGTTCATTGGATGATCCAAATTTTAATGTTGACGCTTTTTATAATGTGACATTCTCGATAGGCCGAAGAATCGACGACTTTATTGATTATACTAATGTGCTTGAATTGCCGTTTGCACTAATTAAAGAAAAGAACGTCAGGGAAATTTTAACTATTTTAGAAAATTTATTCAAACGTTTATTAACATTAGAAGAGAAAACGTTTGTTATTAATGAGTTTGATAACTATTACAAAAAACAAGAACAGCATCTTTTAGAAGACTTTAAATTTTACTATTCTAATTTAAAACAAGAATTTGTGAAAGAAATAACAAGGTTAAAAAATGATATCGCATAATATAAGTCATGTTGTTTTAAAAAATAAGATAGACAAATCTAATATTGATTCTATTAACAGCAGAATAGACTTACTTGTACCACATCGCGGTCATGCTATGGATCACAAATACTATCCAGCAGATAAGATTCACGAGTGTAAAGATCTAGCAGTATGGTGGAGTCAAGAACTCAGTGGTTGGCCCTGTGTACGAGAAATAACTCGTCAACTAATCGAATTAGTCGGGCACTTATTTGATGAGCCGGATTGTTATATTGCAGATATAATAACAAACGAGCCTGGTAATACACATATCAAGCCGCATATAGATAGTCCTTATCGTTTTCCTAAATGGTGGGATGAAGATGAGTTGCTAGGCGTACAATGCATTTTACCATTGTGTAAATTTACTCCGGAAAATGGAGGAACTGGTTTGTTGCCTGATAGTCACAATACTCGTTGGGTTGTTAAAGACAGCTATGCTGGCAAATACAACGACGAGTTTTTAGCAGGAGTAGTGCAACCAGAAATGGACGTAGGTGATGTCCTTGTTTACCATCCACGCACACTTCATAGCACAATGCCAAACACAACAGATGTTCCACGAAGGGCTTTGCTGATACATATTACAAGCAAAGAAATGGCCAGATTGCTTAAAGCGGAAGATACAATCTGGCAAGAAGAATATAGAAAGTCTGGTAATAAATAATATACAAAGGAGATTTTATGAAATCATTCATCGCAATTATTGCCAGTGCATTTTTTGCACTATCTGCCCAAGCTGGTACAGCAGGGAAACAAGAAGAAGTAAAGAAGCCAGCAACAGCGGCAAGTGCTCCGGCAACTCCAAAAGAAATGCCAAAAGTAGCTAAGCCGCCAAAGAAAGAAAAGAAAGAAGAAGCTAAAAAGTAATACTTTTTAACTATCGTCTAAAGCCGCTATTAGCGGCTTTTTTATTGACACAAATTTACCAAAGTGTTATTATAACTATACCAGATAGTCAATTACAGAAAAGGAGTATACTATGCCCAGAATCACTGCACCTACTGTCCAGGCTTTCAAAGTTGAGCTAACCGAGTATGAACGTGGTTGGGGACAGAAGCACTGGGACACCTGGTACTTCGACAACGAAGAGGAAGCTCGGCAAGCCGCTATCGCCTACAACAAAGAGCACAACACCGCCAGCTCTGCTCCTGACTGGTATGTCCGGGCAGACTACGTAGGCCCTGTTCGTTAAACAAAAGTACACAAATGAAGTTAGTAGTTAAGTTAAACCGTAGGCATAAGTTATACAATGAGTTGCGTATGACTCATGCCTGGCGTTTTGAAGATTACAGTAAGAATGTCAAGGACATTCATGCAGTAGAATCGTTTCTAAAGGAAAAGTACGGGCAACAAGAATGGGGTTGGGCATATAGTTCCATTTACGGTAGCACAAAAAAGTGGGCTACACATTGGGGAAAGCCTCGCAGGGACCGACCACGAGTTTACTGGATTGGTGTTAAGGATGAAGAAATGATCTTCGTCGCAGGTCTGTGCGGAGTCAAAGTCTAATTGACACAAATTGGTTTCGAGCATATAATACAAGTATGCAAAAAACTAATGATTTGATTCAATGGGCGGGCACTGTCTGTATACTTAGTATGTATGCAGTTATGTCCTTCCGAAAAGACCTGTTTCCTTTAAACTTAATGCTTGGGTTTGCAGGAAGTGTTTTGTTCCTTACTTGGGCAGTTCGCACAAAGAACGTGCCGCAGGCTTGTGTGAATTTTGTAAGCCTGCTGATTTGTGGCGCAGGCGTTTATTCTGCTTAAATTGGCACAAATTGGGTTTGGCGTTATAATACATACATAGCGAAACAAAACAGGAGTTGATGATGGAATACGCAATTGGTTATGTAGCAGTTTTGGTTATCATTCAAGCATTTGCCGCTGTTCGCACACCATCACAAGATTGCCAAGTGGTGATTTTTGCCAGCGTGTTTTGGCCCTTGATGTTTGTTATTATTGCAGTTGACTTTGCTCTAGAGGCTATCGGTTGGAAGTTTGACATGGTCAAAGGTTCCAAACTGTTTGGTTTCCGCAAGCCTACTAACCCTAAGGCTGTTGGTTATGCTCTGACTATTTTCAAACTGGAAATTCAACTCTACAAAGTGAAGGCTTAATATGTACATCGAAATGACAACTTTTGCAATTCCAACATTCGTGATAACGATTGCCAAGGGCTTTGCGTTTGGTGTGGCTGTCTATGTGGCTATTGCTGTGATTGTTGGTATGTTCTACCGCGGCAACTAAGGAATCAAAAATGAACATCCAAACCGTGGCATCTAATCTGCGTAACACAATCGCCGGCAAGGAAGAACTGTTGTCAGTCTTCACAAAACCTGAAAACTATGATTGGTTGCCACAACCAGATAAAACTGCCCGCGATGCAGTTAACGCATTTTTGAAAGTCAACATTGACGAACTCAAGCGTATCTTGCAGGATGTGGAACAGTGTGCCAAGCAAGCAAGTGATGACAGTTGGATCACTAACCCAGATCGTATGGGCGGTGGCGGTTGGTCAGCAGAAGAACTTGATCCTAACAGGGGTTGGAAATGAAAGCAAAATATATCGTTATCAAGCAAGGTAACATTGAAGTACCGTTTGTGTTTAGCGAACT
>JACCEE011885930.1_pt1 | contig 37297 bp, 57 predicted proteins | sample 7449931 | NCBI WGS metagenome assembly JACCEE01 (sample SAMN15323457, study PRJNA562643) | freshwater metagenome | isolation source: river surface water | place: USA:Blue River Watershed | collected 2017-08-19 | reverse complement strand
TCTCCTTTAAGAGAAGAATAAATAAGTTGATTTTTATTTATTCTTCCGTAACGTCAATTACAACTCCTTTGTTTGATTGATTATTATTGTTACCTTTAGACGAGTCTGTCATTAAGTATTTAGAATATATTTGATATAGACTTTTTGACTTTATTTTTTTAAAATATTTTTACTTAGTAAAAATTTAAAAAGGAAGGTAGCTTGTGTCTCTTGGTATTTTAGGAAATAAAATTGGCATGACTCAAATTTTTGATACAAAAGGAAATGTTATTCCAGTAACAATTATAAAAGGTGGTCCGTGTGTTGTTACTCAAATAAAGTCTATTGAAAATGCGGGTTATAATGCTGTTCAACTTGGATATTTAGAAATTTCAGCAAATGCAAAAACATTAACAAAACCAAAATTAGGTCATTTTAATAAAGTAAATTTACCCCCGTTTAAATACTTAAAAGAGTACAAAACAACAGAAACACAAAGTTTTGAAATTGGTCAAAAATTTACTGTTGAACTTTTTAAAGTGGGTGAAAAAGTTAATATTACTGGCTTTACAATAGGTAAAGGAAATGCTGGTAACGTTAAACGTAATAACTTTAATTGTGGTGCTATGTCACATGGTTCAAAACATCATCGTTTACAAGGATCTATTGGATCTGGTACAACACCAGGACGTGTATTCCCTGGTAAAAAAATGCCTGGTCGTTTAGGTGTTGAGAAGAAAACAATTAGTGGATTAGAAGTTATTGATGTAGATCTTAAAGAAAATCTTATTGTTATTAAAGGTTCAATACCTGGAAAGTCTGGGAATTTAATTAGTATAAATAACTAAATATAAAGTAATTAATTAAAATCTTAAAAATGGATATTACAAATTTTTTAGAAAATTCTGAAGAAAAAAAGAAAGCTATTGGTCTAATTCATAGAGTTTATGTTACACAACTAAAAAACTCAAGATCGTATAATGCTTTCACAAAAACAAAATCAGAAGTTAGAGGAGGTGGAAGAAAACCATGGAAGCAAAAAGGTACTGGTCGTGCTCGTGCCGGATCTCTTCGTTCTCCTTTATTTGTTGGTGGGGGTGTAAGCTTTGGTCCTAAACCTAGAACAGTAATAAAAAAAGTTAACAAAAAAGAAAAAAGGTTAGCTATTATGTCAGCATTGTATTTCAAAAAGAAAGACTTTGTTTACATCAATGAAAATGATTTTTCCGAAAAAATTAAAAATATTAAAACAAAAAATGTTTTAAAAACATTTAATGATTTAGGAATTCAATCTAATAAAAAAATATTATTTATTGTTACTAAACCTAACGTAAGTTGGTACAAAAACTTATGGTTAAGTACACGTAATTTAAAAAATATTGAACTTACAACAAGTTCATCTTTAAACTTAAAACAACTTTTAAATACAAATCAGATTATTTTATCTGAAGAAGCATTAACTCTAATAAATGGAATAAATTAAGAAATCTTATGATTAATCTTAGTAATCTTTTAAACTTAGTTAAATATCCTTCATTAACTGAGAAATCAATTAATTTATATGGAAATTCACAATATACTTTTATTGTGGATCGTTCTTTAACAAAGACACAAGTTAAATATATTTTGGAAAAAATCTTTTCTGTAACGATTGTTTCAGTTAATAGTGCTATTTTACCTCTTAAGACGCGTCGTGTAGGAAGATCAGTGGGTACAAGATCTCGTTATAAAAAAGTGTATGTAAAATTAAAAAAAGGAGACAAAATTGCTGATCTCTTTAACTAAATAAAAAATTAAAAATATGGGAATTAAAATATATAAACCTTATACCCCTTCAACAAGAAATAAAAGTAGTTTAGACTTTTCAAACTTATCTAAAAATAAACCTGAGAAATCTTTATTAATTTCACTTCATCGTGCAAAAGGAAGAAATAACCAAGGTAGAATTACAACAAGACATAAAGGTGGAGGTCATAAGAAACGCTACCGTTTAATTGATTTTAAACGAAATAAATTCAATATTTCAGGTATCGTAAATTCTATTGAATATGATCCTAATAGAAATACAAATATTGCATTAATTAATTATGAAGACGGTGAAAAACGCTATATTTTACATCCTGAAAACTTAAATGTAGGAGATAAAATTTTGGCTGGTCACAATGCAGAAATAAAAATTGGAAATTCATTACCTTTAGATAATATTCCTTTAGGAACAGATGTACATAATGTAGAATTAATTCCAGGTAAAGGAGGTCAATTAATTCGTTCGGCAGGTACTTCTGCAAAAATTCTTGCTAAAGAAAATAATTTTGTTGTATTAAGATTATCATCAAAAGAAATTCGTTTATTTAAAAAAGAATGTTCTGCAACAGTTGGAAAATTAAGTAATTCGGATTTTTATAACGTTGTTTTAGGAAAAGCTGGAAGAAACCGTTGGCTTGGTGTTCGACCTACTGTTCGTGGATCTGTAATGAATCCAGTAGACCATCCACATGGTGGAGGAGAAGGTAGATGTCCAATAGGTAAACCTAGACCATTAACTCCTTGGGGAAAACCTGCGCTTGGAATGAAAACTCGTAAAAAGAAAAACAAAAGCGATATGTTTATTATTCGTCGACGTTCATAACAATTAAATAAAAATAAATATGCCAAGATCATTATCAAAAGGTCCTTATATTGCTTATCACTTATTAAATAAGTTAAATAAGTTAAATGAAAAAGGAAAAAAAGAAACAATCAAAACATGGTCACGATCTTCAACAATTTTACCATTAATGATTGGACATACAATTAGTGTTTATAACGGACAAAAACATGTTCCAATTTTTATTTCTGATCAATTAGTTGGTCACAAATTAGGAGAATTTGTTCCTACACGTACATTTAGATCACATAAAAAAACTGAAAGAAAAGTTAAAAGATAAAATATGAATACCGCTAATAAAATTGTATCTGCAACTTCAAAATATATTCGAATTGCACCAAATAAAGTAGATGTCATATTAAAAAAATTAAGAGGAAAAAGTTATAAAGAAGCTTTACAAATTTTGAAATATTTACCACAAAAGTCTGGTTCAATAGTATGGCAAACTTTATATTCTGCTGTTTCTAATGCAACAAATAATTTTGACTTTGAAAAAGATACTTTATTAATAAATGAAGCTTATGTTAATCAAGGTCCTATCTTAAAACGAATTCGTCCAAGAGCTCAAGGAAGAGCATTCGCTATTGAGAAAAAAATGTCACACATTACTATTAGTGTTACATCTTCAAATTAATAAATAAAGATAAATTTATGGGACAAAAAACACATCCAAAAGGTTTTAGATTAGTAACAACACAAAAGCATCTTTCTGAGTGGTATAGTGATAAAAAACATTATTCATCATTAATTGAAGAGGATTTTTTTGTAAGATCACAAGTTTTTGAGTTTTTTCAAGAATTTTTATCCATTTCTAAAGTTGAAATTAATCGTATTCAACAAGATTCAGAATCAAAAGAATATGTAAATATTACACTACATGCTTTATTTCCAAGAGCTAAAGAAATGTTTCGTAAAGTAACAAAATACTTTAATGAAAATAATGAAGAAACAAATTCAAAAGCAATTTCAATTCTAAATAATTCAAAAGGTAATTTAAAAAAGTTTACTGCTTTTTTATTAAAACGTAATAGTAAAAATTTAATTCGTTTTTTACAAATTAAGACAAATAAAAATTACTCCTTAAAAATTGAATTTATTAAAAACCCATTTGAAGATGCTACATTAATTGCAAAATATATTGGTGAACAATTAGAAAAGAGAACACCTTTTAGAAGAGCTGTTAAACAAGCAATTAAAAAAGTTCAACGTACAGAAATTAAAGGAATTAAAATTGAAGTTTCAGGACGTTTAAATGGAGTTGATATTGCTCGAAGTGAATGGAAAAGAGATGGTAAAGTACCTTTACATACTTTAAAAGCTAAAATTGATTATGTTCATCAAAGAGCAGAAACAATTTATGGTGTAATAGGTATAAAAGTTTGGTTATTCTTAGGTGAATAAATAATTATAAGTATTAAAGGAGAATTAAAAATGTTAAGTCCTAAACGTACTAAGTATAGAAAAATGCAACGTGGGAGACTAAAAGGAAAAGCAACTCGTAATAACAAACTAGATCATGGTGATTATGGGATTCAAGCTTTAGAACCTGTCTGGTTAACGTCACGTCAAATTGAAGCATGTCGAAGAACAATTTCAAGATATACAAAAAGAACAGGAAAAATGTGGATCAAAGTTTTTCCAGATAAATCAGTAACAGCTCGTGCAGAAGAATCTCGTATGGGATCTGGTAAAGGTGCTGTTGAATACTGGGTAGTTGTTGTCAAACCTGGAAATATTCTTTTTGAAGTAAGTGGTGTTACAAAAGAAGTTGCAATGGAAGCATTAAAAATAGCTTGTTATAAGTTACCAATTAAAACACGTATCTTAACTCGTGAGGAAAAATTAATATGAGTTTACCAAAATTTAAAGATTTAAATTCTTTATCAAATATTGAAGAAATTGATCAAGAAATTTTTATTTTACAAAAAAATCTATTTGATTTAAGAATAAAAAAGAAAACAAGTCAAACTTTAAAACCTCATTTATTTCTTCATTCTAAGAGACGCTTAGCTCAGTTAAATTTTAAAAAATCAACATTATTAAAAAATAATAAATAGACTTATATAAAATCATAAGTTAAACATTATGTCAAAAGAAAGAATTGGAGTTGTTGTTAGTGATAAACCAAATAAAACTATTGTTGTTGCTATTCAAACTCGATATCCACATCCTAAATATGGAAAAATTTTAGTTAAAACGAAACGTTATATGGCACATGACGAAGAAAATAAATCAAAATCTGGAGATATTGTAATTCTAGAAGAAACTTCACCATATAGCCGTCATAAAAAATGGAAATTGAAAGAAATTTTAAAAATTTACGGTAATTAAAAACCTATGATTCAACCACAAACATATTTAACAGTTGCAGATAATACTGGAGCTAAAAAATTAATGTGTATTCGCGTATTAGGAAATAATCGTAAATATGCAAACATTGGAGATATTATAATTGGAGTTGTAAAAGATGCCATTCCTAACATGGCTGTGAAGAGATCAAATGTTGTTCGAGCAGTTATTGTTAGAACAAAAAATACTGTTCGTCGAGAAGATGGAATGGGATTAAGATTTGATGATAATGCAGTTGTAATTATTAATGCAGAAAACAATCCAAGAGGTACACGTGTCTTTGGACCTGTTGCCAGAGAAATACGTGATAAAAATTTTACTAAAATTATTTCATTAGCTACTGAAGTTGTATGAAAAAACAAATAAGAAATCATTTAAAAATAGGTGATAAAGTTAAAGTTTTAACGGGAAATAATAAAGGATTTATTGGAAAAGTAGGATCTGTAAATAGCAAAGATTCAACAATTACTATTGAAGGAATTATTCCAAGAATTAAATATATTAAAGATCGTCAAAGTGGTGAAACTAAGAAACTTGAATTACAATTAGCAATTCATTCATCAAATGTAATGCTTTGGGATGCGGCTGCGAATACAGCAAGTCGTATTGGTTATAAGCTAGTAGAAGGAAAAAAAGTTAGATATTTTAAGAAATCAGGAAATCTTGTTTAAATTTTATATTAATTTATATTTAAAAATTTAATAAATAATGAGTAATTTAAAAAATAAATACTTAAATAGTGTTATTCCTAAACTTCAAAAAGAATTTGAGTATAAGAATATTCATGAAATTCCAAAAATAGAAAAAATTCAAGTAAGTGCCGGATTAGGACTAAATGCTCAAAATCGTGCTTATTTACAAAAAGCAACAGAAGAAATTAGACTTATTACAGGTCAACATCCCATTGTAACAATATCAAAAAATTCAATTGCGGGTTTTAAAGTTCGTGATGGAATGCCTTTAGGGTTAACTGTTACATTAAGACGTGAAAAAATGTATGCGTTCTTAGAAAAATTTATTATGTTAGTTTTACCTCGTATCAGAGACTTCAGAGGTTTAAATCCTAATCAGTTTGATAAACATGGCAATTATAATTTAGGGATTTCTGATCAACTAGTTTTTCCTGAGATTGATTATGAGAGTGTAGAACAAAGAAGAGGTTTTAACATTACGATTGTAACAACAGCTAAAAACTCTCGTGAAGGATTTTTATTATTAAAAGAATTAGGAGTTCCTTTTTCAAATTAAAGTTTATAGAGGTATTGTAAATGACAAATGATTTAGTGTCAGACATGTTGACACGTATACGTAATGCAACATTAGCACGCCATAGTTTTGTTGAAGTTAGATATAGTAAAGTAAATTTATCTATCTTAAAAGTATTACTAGCTGAAGGTTACATTAATACTTATGAGATTAAAGAATCAGAAAATAATAATCATCAAATAAAAATAACACTAAGATATAAAGGTTGGTGGATCAAAAAACCACTTTTTTCTGATTTGAAAAGAATTAGTAAACCTGGTCAACGTGTTTTTTCAGGTTATAAACATTTTAATGAAGTTATTGATGTTTTACAACATCAACAAGGTACTGCAATTATTTCAACTTCAATGGGTGTTATGAGCCATATTAAAGCCACAAAATTAAAAAAAGGTGGTGAAATTCTATGTTATATCGGATAAAATTAAATCAGTAAACTTGGAGAATTTATATGTCACGTATTGGTAAAAAACCTATCGATATTCCAAAAGATGTAACCATTACATGCTTGGATGAAAAAGTTATGGTTAAAGGAAAACATGGTACATTAGAACAATCTGTTTCTAATAGTTTAAATATCACACAAGAAAATAATAAACTTATAATTTCACGTAAAGAAAATACAAAAAAATTACGTGAGTATCATGGTTTAATAAGAGCATTAGTACAAAATATGGTTACTGGAGTAACTGATAAATTTACAAAAACATTAATTGCTGAAGGTGTTGGATATAAATTTCAAGTTGATAAAAGTAACTTAATTTTAAATATGGGTTATACACATCCCATAGAATTTGTAATTCCTAAAGATTTAACGATTAAACTAGAATCACCTACAAAAATTTCAATTAGTGGAATTGATAAAGAGAAAGTAGGATTTTTAGCTGCAAAAGTTAGAGATATTAGACCACCAGAACCTTATAAAGGAAAAGGTATTCTTTACGAAGGTGAAAAAATTATTAGAAAAGCTGGAAAAACTGGTAAATAAACTTTTCATTTAAATAAGCAGTATGAAAAAGAAAGTTAAAAAATTATATTTACAAAATAAAAAAAGATCCCTTAAAAAAATTGTTGGAACTGAAAATAGACCTCGTTTAGCTGTTTTTAGATCACATAATCATATCTATGCACAATTAATTGACGATACAAGTGGACGTACATTAACTTCTAGTTCTACATTAAGTAAAGAACTTCATGAATCGTTAGAATCTACTTCAAATCAAGCTGCAGCACTTCTTGTAGGAGAAAATTTAGCTAAAAAAGCTTTAGAAAAAGAAATAAGTTTAGTTGTGTTTGATAGAGGAAATCGTCCATATCATGGACGTATTAAAAAACTAGCTGAAGGAGCTAGAAATAAAGGTTTAATTTTTTAACAAGTTAAATATTAAATTAATAATATGGAAAAAACGAATATAAAAAATAAAAAAGATGGTTTAAATATTAAATCAAAAACAAAAAAACCTTTGCGTACTAAAAAGTTTCCAATTCGTTTATCAAAAATAAAATACGAAGAAAAAATTGTTCAAATTAAACGTGTAACAAAAGTTGTAAAAGGTGGTAAAAAAATGACTTTTAGAGCTGTTGTTATTATTGGAGACACAAAACAAAAAGTAGGAGTTGGTATAGGAAGAGCCGAAGATGTTAATTTAGCTATTGAGAAAGCTATTTTAAATGGAAAGAAAAACTTAATTAGCGTTCCAATTACTTTTAAATACTCAGTTCCACATGTAATTAAAGCATCTTTTGGTGCTTGTAAAATTATGTTACGTCCTGCGGCATTAGGTAGTGGTGTTATTGCTGGTGGATCTGTGCGTACAGTTTTAGAATTAGCGGGTCTTAGAAATATTGTTGCAAAACAATTTGGATCAAATAATATTTTAAATAATGCAAAGGCTACAATTTTAGCATTAACAAATTTAAATACAAAAGTTGAACTTGGTAAATATCAATCAACAACACGAAATAATTTTTATGAAAAAATTATGAAAAAATATAAAAATGTTAACAACATTCTCTAAAAAAAATTTTTTAAACATTTTTAATCAAAATAATCCAACAAAAAAAATATTATTAACATTAGTTATTTTATTTATTTTTAGATTTGGAAATACAATTCCATTAAGTGGAATTGATCAAGATGCTTTAAAAAAATCATTTTTACAACTTGAAAATAAAAATGCAATTATGCAAATAATAAATATGTATTCGGGAGGGGGAGGAAATACATTATTAAGTCCTTTTTCTTTAGGAATCATACCTTTTATTAATGCATCAATTTTAGTTGATTTACTTACTGCTATTTTTCCAAGTTTAGAAAAATTACAATCTGAAGAGGGAGAAGCGGGTCGTAAAAAGTTAACATTTTATAAGAAAGTACTTACTTTTATATTTTCAATAATTCAAAGTATTTTATTGATAATATATTTAAAATCATACTTCTATAATACTGATCTTTTTAATTTAAGTATTATCGTTTTAGAATTAGTTACATCCACAATGTTAACTGTATGGTTAAGTACATTAATTGATAACCAAGGAATTGGAAATGGAACATCAATTATTATTTTTACAAATATTGTTATTACTTTAATTAGTAAAAACTTATTAAATTTTAACATTTTTGATCAAACGTTTTTAGTTGAGATTTTTTTTATTTTAGCTTTATTACTCTTGATTTGTATATCTCAAACTGCAAGAATAAATATTGATGTTGTTTCAGCCCGTCAGTTAGCTTTTTTAGAGAATAATCAACAAGAAACAATAAAAAAAAGATTGAATCCAAATTTACAAAATGAAGAAAATGGGTTATCCATAAGATTAAATCAGGCAGGTATTTTTCCAATTATTATTGCTTCCAATTTAATTCCTTTTTTAGCCTTTTTTACAAATTCATTAAGTACCAATTTTAAATTTATCAATGATATTATTTATTATTTGTTAATAATTGGTTTCAATTATTTTTATACAACAATTTTTTGGGATCCTGAAAAAATTTCGGAACAATTAAGAAAAGCTTCTGTTTCGATTGTTAATATAACACCTGGGAAAGAAACTATTTCATATTTAGAAAATGTTGTTAAATCAACCTCCATTTTAGGTGGTATTTTTTTATGTGCGATTTTGATTTCTTATGATATTTCTAAATCCTTAATAAATGGAGCATTGTTAAATCAATTAAATATTTCTTCATTAATTATTTTAGTTGGTGTTTCTTTTGAAATTCAAAAAAATGTAAAATCTCTGTATAAAAACTTCGTCGATAATTCTATTTAAATTTATTAAAAATCATATGAAAGTTAGACCATCTGTAAAAAAAATGTGTAATAATTGTCGTGTAATTAAAAGACATGGCAGAATCATGGTTTTATGTTCAAATCCAAAACATAAACAAAGACAAGGTTAATAAAAACGTAAATAATTATGGTAAGAATACTTGGTAACAATTTGTCAAATAAGAAAAAAATATATGTAGCATTAACATGTATTTATGGTATTGGAATTCAAACATCAAAAAGAATTCTAAAACAATTAAATATTGATGAAAATGTAAAAGTTTCTGATTTAACAGAAACAAATATATCAGCATTACGTGATATTTTAGAAAAAGAAGAATTTAAATTAGAAGGGGACTTAAAACGTTTAATAAGTTTAAATATTAAAAGGTTAATTGATATTAATTCTTTTAGAGGAAGACGCCATTTAAAAGGATTACCTGTACGTGGACAAAGAACAAGAACAAATAATCGTACTTCTCGTCGCATTGGTTTATTTATTCGTAAAAAATAAAAAATATGGCAAAGCAAAAGAAAAAACAGAAACAAGAAGTTACTATTGGAATTGCAAATATTAAAACAACATTTAATAATACAATTATTACAGTAAGTGATATTTTAGGAAATACACTTTGTTGGGACTCTGCAGGAACTGCAGGTTTTAAAGGTGCAAGAAAAAACACTCCTTTTGCTGCTCAATTAGCTGCAAAAAATGTAGCAACAAAAGCAATGGAGTTAGGAATGCAAAAGATAGAAATCGTGGTAAAAGGAAGAGGTAATGGACGTGAAAGTTCAATTCGAGCTCTTAAATCTGCTGGATTAAATATTTTATCTATAGAAGATAAAACATCTGTTCCACATAATGGATGTCGACCACCAAAAAAACGTCGTTTATAAAATTAATTTAATCAACTTCTATGAGTACTTTAACGTGTATTGAAACTTATATTGACAATGAACAAAATAGTTTTGGTTCGTTTGTAATCGAACCACTTGAAATCGGTCAAGGAATAACATTAGGAAATGCTTTAAGAAGAACACTTTTATCCGATTTAACAGGCTATTCTATTACAGGGGTACGTATAAATAATTTAAAACATGAATTTGCAACAATTGAAGGAGTAAGAGAAGATATTTTAGAAATATTATTAAATTTAAAAGACATTATTTTTAAATCTTCTTTTCAATTTGACAAACAAATAAATGAATTAAAATCAATTCAATTAAAAGGATTTTTAAATACAAAAGGACCTGTTGTAGTTACAGCAGGAATGTTAAATTTACCCAAAGGTATTTTAAAAATTATTAATCCCAATCAATATATATGTACGATTACGGATTCTTCAGATTTTTATCTCGAAGTCGATATAGAACGTGGGAAAGGTTATCGTTTAGTTGATGAAATTAGAAAAAAAGCAAAAAACGAAAAAGTAATAGATTCGAAACCATCTACTTTACTAGTTGATGCTATTTTTATGCCTATTAAAAAAGTAAATTATAAAATTAAATTAATTCATGATAGTAAAGGAAATATTAAAGAATCTTTAGAAATTCAAATATTAACAAATGGTAGCATAACACCTAAACGTAGTATTCAAGAAGGTCTAAAAATTTTAATGAATTTACTTTATCCATTATTTATAACACCAAATTTTTTAACTCTGTCATCAAAAGTTTTAAAAGATTAATAAAAAAAACTAAAAAAGTATGAATAAAACAATATTTCCTAAAAATGAATGTCATGTTCCTAAGTGGTTTGTTGTTGATGCAAATGGAAAAACATTAGGAAAACTTGCAACTGAAGTAAGTAAACTTTTACGCGGAAAGGAAAATTCATTTTTTACTCCTGGTGTGGATCAAGGTAATTTTGTGATTGTCTTAAACGCAGAAAAAATTATTGTTACTGGTAACAAAGAAAATCAAAAATTATATTATCGTAATTCTCAACGACCTGGAAGTTTAAAAATTGAAACTTTTAAACAATTAAAAGCTCGTATTCCTCAACGTATTTTAGAAAAAGCGATTTGGGGTATGCTACCTAAAGGAGTTTTAGGTAGAAATTATTATCGTAGATGTTATGTCTACTCTGGAGAAAATGTTTTAGAAAATAAAAATACTCCAATTGATTTAAAAAATTCTGATAAATGGATTAAAGTCGAAGTTTAAATATGAATAAAATAAACAACTTATATACTGGTTTAGGAAAAAGAAAAACCTCTGTAGCAAAAGTTTTTTTAACAGAAGGTACAGGATCTATTAAAGTTAATAATAAAACGTTTGAAGATTTCTTTTCAGGATTACCTGAAGAAAAAGAATTAATTAATAATCCATTTATACTAGTTAATTTAATAAATAAATTTGACTTAGATATTAAAGTAAAAGGGGGTGGAATTAGTTCACAAATGGATGCTATTAGATTAGCAATTTCCAAAGCGTTATGCACAGTTAATAATGAATTTCGTCCTATTTTAAATACAAATTTATTACTAAGAAGAGATTCACGTATTAAAGAAAGACGTAAATATGGATTAAAAAAAGCAAGAAAAGCTTCACAATATTCAAAACGTTAATTTTATTAAATATAGTATTAAAATATGGCTAAAAAAGATTTACATCCAACATGGTATAAAACTAAAGTTTTTTGTGATGGAAAATTAGTTCTTGAAGTTGGAACAACTAAAGAAGAATTGTCTGTAGATATTTGGGGTGGGAATCATCCATTTTATACAGGATCACAAAAAATCATAGATACGGAAGGAAGAGTAGAAAAATTTGAACGTAAATATAATTTTAAAGAGAATTCAAAAGGAATCAAAAACAAATAACTACTTAAAATATGCCAACAATTCAACAACTAGTACGTTTAAGACGTAATAAAATAGAAAATGCAACAAAAGCACCTGCATTAAAATCTTGTCCTCAACGTAGAGGGATTTGTACACGTGTTTATACTACAACACCAAAAAAGCCAAACTCTGCTATTAGAAAAGTTGCAAGAGTTAAATTAACTAGTGGCTTTGAAATTACAGCATACATACCTGGAGAAAAGCATAGTTTACAAGAACATTCTATTGTTTTAGTTCGTGGTGGAAGAGTAAAAGATTTACCAGGAGTTCGTTATAAAATTATTCGCGGAGCTCTAGATTGTACAGGAGTAAAAGATAGAAAACAAGGACGTTCAAAATATGGTGCTAGAAAACAAGTTGCTGGAGTTGCACCTACAAAAACAGCAAAAAAATAAAATATTAACTTATAAATATTAACTATGTCACGTCGAATTTCTACAAAAAAACGTTTTCCTGAAAAAGATTCGAAATATGATAATTTACTTGTAAGTTTACTAGTAAATAGACTTTTAAAAAGTGGAAAAAAACGTTTAGCAAAAAGAATTGTTTATAAAGCATTTGAACTAATTGAAATTAAAACAAATCAAAATCCAATTTTAATTCTTGAAAAAGCAGTTCGTAATATTAGTCCTCGAGTGCAATTAAAAGCAAAACGCGTTGGTGGAGCTACTTACCAAGTTCCCACATTATTAAATAAATATCGATCAACAAACATCGCTGTTAGATGGATTGTTGAATTTTCTAGAAAACGATCTGGAAAAGGAATGTCTTTAAAGTTAGCAAATGAACTATTAGAAGCTGCTAAAGGACTAGGAAATGCAATAAAGAAAAAAGAAGAAACACATAAAATGGCAGAAGCGAATAAAGCTTTTGCTCAGTTTCGTTAATTAGTTATTTAAATTTAATTATTTAAAATAATTATCGCTAAAAGTACATCATATTTTTAAAAATAAAATATAAAAATGGCAAGAGATAAATTTGAACGTAATAAACCACATATTAACATTGGTACTATCGGTCACGTAGATCATGGAAAAACAACATTAACTGCAGCAATTACAGCTACATTATCAACATTAGGTGGTGCTGTTTTAAAACGATATGAAGATATTGATGCTGCACCAGAAGAAAGAGCACGTGGTATTACAATTAATACAGCACACGTAGAATACGAAACAGAAGTAAGACATTACGCTCACGTAGATTGTCCAGGTCATGCTGATTATGTAAAAAATATGATTACAGGAGCAGCTCAAATGGATGGTGCAATTTTAGTTGTATCTGCTGTTGATGGTGCAATGCCTCAAACAAGAGAACATATTTTACTAGCACGTCAAGTAGGTGTACAAAGATTAGTTGTATTTTTAAATAAAGCAGATCAAGTAGATGATCCTGAATTAATCGAATTAGTAGAATTAGAATTACGTGAATTACTTTCTAGTTATGATTATCCAGGAGATGAAATTCCATTTGTTTCAGGTTCAGCATTATTAGCTTTTGAAGCTGTAACAAAAAAACCTACAATTAAAAAAGGAGAAGATCAATGGGTAGATAAAATTTTTGCATTAATGGATGCCGTTGATAGTTATATTCCTACACCTGCAAGAGAAATTGATAAACCTTTTTTAATGGCAATTGAAGACGTATTTTCAATTACAGGACGTGGTACTGTAGCAACTGGAAGAATTGAAAGAGGACAAGTATTAATTGGAGATACAGTTGAATTAGTTGGATTAGCTGAAACAAAAACAACAACAGTTACTGGATTAGAAATGTTCCAAAAGAGCTTAGATAAAGGTTTTGCTGGAGATAACATTGGTATCTTATTAAGAGGAGTTCAAAAAACAGATGTTTTACGTGGAATGGTTTTATCGAAACCAGGTTCTATTAATCCACATACACAATTTGACGCGGAAGTTTATATTTTAACAAAAGATGAAGGTGGTCGTCACACAGCTATTTTTAAAGGTTATAGACCTCAATTCTATGTAAGAACAACAGATGTTACAGGTCAAATCGTAGAATTTACAGCAGAAGGAGAATCTATTGAAATGGTTATGCCTGGAGATAATGTCCAAATGCGTATCGAATTAATTGCTCCTATTGCGATTGAAAATGGTATGAGACTAGCAATTAGAGAAGGTGGTCGTACAGTAGGTTCAGGTTTAGTAACAAAAATTATTAAATAATAATAATTTTTAATTATATGAAATTTAGAATATTATTAAAATCCTTTAATAATGAAGTAATTAACTTAGCTTCTGAACAGTTAAGAAATACTTTATTAAAAACAGATTGCCAATTAAATGGAGTAGTTGCTTTACCAACAAAAATTAAAAAATTTTGTGTTTTACGTTCTCCGCATATTGATAAAGATTCAAGAGAACATTTTGAAATAAGAATATATAAACGTTTTATTGATATTACTACAACTTCTCCAGCAATTCTAGATTTATTATTAAAAACGGAATTACCATCTGGTGTTTCATGTTCTTTAAAAATTTTAGAATCAAAAGTTAATTAAAAAATATAAAAACTAAAGATATTTATAAATATCTTTAGTTTTTTAAATTAGAATGTTGGGAAAATTAAAGGATCTGGATATACATAATTAATAAACATAATAAAAGCCGAAGTTATAGATAACCAAGCTGTCATTAAAACCGGTGCTGTCGAAAGATATTTTAAAAAATTGTTCATATAAAATAAGTTTTTAATTCCTTTTTAATTGTTATTTAACGAGGTGATACTGTAACATCATCATCACTAGCGATTAAATCACCACTAGTAAATTCTTTCCAAGCTTCTACTGGCCATAAGAAACCAGAATTCATTATTTTAATGGCTACAGGTACATTAATAATAATTTCGTTTTCAAATGGATTTTCAGTTGTACTTGCGTATCGAACATATTTTCTTCCAACCCATCCAATCCATCCTGTAATATATAAGAATAAAATACCTGGTATTACAAACTCATTTGCTCTATCCCATTGACCACTAGCAATAATTCTAGGTAATCCTTCTTTACCGCATAATAAATTATCATCTTTACCATAACGTTCAAATCTTGCTTTTGTAGCTTCAATTTCATGCGTTAAAAAGTTTGCTTCTTTACTTTCTGGTGTATAAAGTTTTAATCTATTTTCTAATTTTTTAACTGAATTATTTAAACGCTTTTGAAAAGCAGGCGAATCTTTACAAGGAGTTAATGCAGTAAAATCAGCATTAGCATTTTGTAAATTAATATTAAAAGTTAAAGTTAAAAAAATAGTAAAGGATACTATTGCTGAATAAAAAGATTGATTTTTAATTTTCATATCTGAAAAAAAATAAAATAAAATAGAACTAATAGAAGAAGTAACTTAAAACATTATTATAACATTTATTTTTATTTAAAAAATGAAATAACATTAGAAGTTTTTAATTAACTTATATAATCGAACCTGACGGGACTCGAACCCGCAACTTCCGCCGTGACAGGGCGGTGCTCTAACCAATTGAACTACAGATTCTATGGAGATACACTTAGGAGAGAGAGGGATTCGAACCCTCGGTATAGAGAACTATACAATAGATTAGCAATCTAACGCGATCGACCACTCTGCCATCTCTCCAGATAATATATTATCAGAGTGGAATAAGATAATTTAATGTTTAAAACTGGCTCCGGTTGGATTTGAACCTACGACCTAGGGCTTATGAGTCCCCCACTCTAACCAACTGAGCTACAGAGCCTGTTCTTACACAGATTAAATTATCTCATAACTTTCTTAAATAAAAAATACTTATTTATATTCTTTTAAAATAAACCAAGTGTAATTGCTTTATCAATAGGCATTGCTGCTCCAAAACCAAGCCAAATAGCTACGAATGTTCCTACTAAAAATACAGTCATTGCTAAAGGTCTACGGAATGGATTTTGGAATTTGTTAACATTTTCAATAAATGGAACTGTTAATAATCCAGCAGGTACTGCAGCCATTGATAATACTCCTAATAATTTATTTGGTAATACTCTTAATAAATTAAACGTAGGATAGAAATACCATTCAGGTAAAATTTCAAGAGGTGTTGCAAAAGGATTTGCAGGTTCACCATAAGCTGATGGTTCTAATACAGCAAGTCCAATTACACATGCAAATGTTCCAAAAATAACAATAGGGAATACATATAAAAGATCGTTTGGCCAAGCTGGTTCACCATAGTAGTTGTGACCCATTCCTTTTGCCAATTTTGCTCTTAATTTAGGATCAGACAAATCGGGTTTTTTAATAACTGACATAATTTTTAAAGTTTTTAATTTATATTTTTATTAATTATAATGGACCAGAGATACCTTGTTTTCTAATCATTAAGAAATGAGCTAGCATTAATACTGCTGTGATTAATGGTAAAACAAAAGTATGTAAACTATAAAAACGTGTTAATGTTCCTTGTCCTACACTAGTTCCACCACGTAATAATTCAACTAAAGAATCACCAACTACAGGAATAGCATTTGGAACACCTGTAACAATTTTACATGCCCAATATCCAACTTGATCCCAAGGTAAAGAATATCCAGTAACACCAAAAGATACTGTTACTGAAGCTAAAATAACACCTGTTACCCAAGTTAACTCTCTTGGTTTTTTAAATCCACCTGTTAAGTATACTCTAAACACGTGTAAAATCATCATTAAAACCATCATGCTTGCAGACCATCTATGAATAGATCTAATTAACCAACCAAAATTAACTTGATTCATCATATATTCAATAGATGCAAAAGCATCTGCTACAGATGGACGATAGTAAAATGTCATCGCAAACCCTGTTGCAACTTGTACTAAAAAACAAACGAATGTAATTCCACCTAAACAGTAAAAAATATTTACATGAGGAGGAACATATTTACTTGAAATATCATCAGCAATTGCTTGAATTTCAAGACGTTCTTGGAACCAATTATATACTTTTCCCATTATTGTTTTAATTTTTTTTGATATTCACACTTAAGCACAAGTGAAATCTTTTAAAAATTAATTTAAGTTACTTGGATTACGAGAAGTATCACTAGATAATAAACCAAAAACCGCGATAGTAATAAAGAAGAATGCAGTTGCGTAAACAAATAATTTTAATGTTAACATAATTAAATATTTTTAAAATTTTATAAAAAGAATAAAAATTGAGTAATCTTTGATATAAGTATAAAAGACTAATTCAATAAATAAAGATAAGTTACAAAAATTGTTTTTCTAAGAGATAAAGAAAAAGTTATTAAAATCAATTTATTTATTAAATATTCTCTATTAGTCGTCTAATTAATTCTCTTTGACGAATTAAAATCCAACAAAAAGAGAAAGTTATAAATATCAATAAAACTTGACTAAATAATAAAATTGGATCTAATCTCCAACCATGTATAACAATAATTGAGCTATATACAATTCCAAGTGTTGTGATAAAAATATCCCAATCTGTTGCTAAATCGGAATTTATAAACCGTAAACTATAAAGAAAAATCATAGCCACAGCAAAAATAGCTCCAAGAAGGAGTGCTGGTTCAACAATTACATTAATCATATTAAGCCTCCGTTCTTGAAAGAGGATCAATACGGCTTACAGTAGTTAAAGCTAAAGCTATAGGAATAATAACTACTACAACTGCTGCAAAGATACTTCCTAAGAAATTTGCTAATGATGGTGTCATAATTTTTTACCTTTAATGTTATTGAAAAATATTAGTGAATAATTCGTAAAATTTTTGAAGTGATTTTTAAAGTTATGAAAAAGATTGTTTATCTGAAGAAAATTCATTATCTGAAGTTAAAAACAACATACAATGACATTCTTTTCTTTCTCTCATTGGAACGCAAGGACAATTCCAGTAAGCTAAAGTAATTTCATCTTCTTTATTATCATAATAGCGACATGGGCATAAAGGTGCGCCAAACAATTCTTTGTTTTTTGAAAGACCTAAAATAACAGATTCAGTTACTTCTAGATCCACACAAAAAAAAGTATTTGTAGATGTAGCATAACTTTCTGCAAATTGTCTCATTGATTGAATGACTTTTTCATTAATAGTCATATATTTTAAAGAAGCTACTTTAAATAGTAATAATTAATTTTTAAGTTTATCTTAATATATCTTTAAACGAATAAAAATATTATAATAGATATTATTAATAAAAAAGAGGTAATAAATGATTGCTCCTTATTTTCCTTCTATTCTAGTACCTATTATTGGAATATTTCTGCCAGGAATTGCTATGGCAGCTTTGTTTATTTATATTGAGAAAGAAAGTGTTGAGTAAAAGCTCAACACTTCAAAATAGTAAATCTTTATAAAGAAGAACCTAATCCAGAATAAGAACCAAAAAGAAATAAACCTAAAACAGTTAAAACACCCATTCCACCAACTAATGCGATTAACCAAAGAGGCACACGTCTACTTGTATCTGCCATAATAATTTAAAAAATTCGTAGTTTTTAATTAAAGAAATAACTTGAAAATAAAACTGCTAAAACAAAAATTAATAATAATCCCCAATAAAGAGATGTTCTATTTAATTCAACTGCTTGAATATTAGGATTTTGACCACTCATAAAATTAAAACTCCGTTATGTTTATCGTTGAATAAATTGCATTGATGTAATAGCACCTAAAAAGAAAATTGTTGGAACTGCTAATCCGTGAATAGCTAACCAACGAAATGTAAAAATTGGATATGCAACTGATCTGTTAAAATTTCTATTCATATTAAGGGTTATAAGAACAAATGTTCAATTAAGTAATTTAAATGAAATCGCTAAAATATTTTATTTTAAGTCTTCTAATTCTTGATTTGCATTAAATCTTTCATTAGCAAGAGGTACTTGTTGACGATCTTGTGTAAAGTATTCATCTGGTCTTGGAGTACCAAATACATCATAAGCTAAACCTGTACTAATAAAAAGCCAACCCGATAAGAAAAGAGTTGGAATTGTAATACTATGAATAATCCAATAACGAATACTTGTTAAGATATCAGTAAAGGGACGTTCCCCTGTAGATCCACCAGACATGTTTTTACTATATAGTTTAGTAAAAATTCTTCTTTTGTCACTCCTTTATATTAGTGTTATTAATATTATAAGTAATAGATTATTTATAGAAAGCGGGCAGACAGAATCGAACTGTCATAATCAGCTTGGAAGGCTGAAGTTTTACCACTAAACTATGCCCGCTATACAATATGTATTATATCAATATATCTACATATTTGTATATGGTAATTTATATAAACGGTGTTTTACAATACTAAAATTTCTAATGGTATATTTAAAAAGTTAGCTAAATTTATAGCTTTAGTTTCAGTTTCTTTCGGATTTAATAAAAACTGTGCCGGAAATAAAGGAATTTCACGTTTATCTTTTAAAACTATAAGAATATTACAACGTGGATTTAAACCTTGTTTAATCACAAATTTTAAATTTTTTAAATTTTGAAATTCATATGATAAAAAGATTGTTCTGTTTTTTCCAGGAAATCCTAGTCTAACAATACGAACTATCTGTTGTTCTTTTGAAAATTCATTATAACCACTTCCAACATTCCAAATAATTGTAAATAAAATATATAATCCTATACCAATTGCTCCTGTTCCGTAAAACAGCATAACTATTCCTTGAGGAATAAATATAATTTTACTTGTATCTGTTACTTGTAATAAGTTTATATTTAAATAACTTGATAAACCCGCTAAAAAAAATCCTAAACCAGCACATAAAAGTAATAACATAACAACAATGCTATTAGTATTTCTTGATCCAACAATATTTTCTTTTATTACGGTTTCAGTCATATAGGTCAAAATTTTTAATCAAATTATTAATAATTTAATTAAATTAATTTAATTGTTTTTAGTCCAATATATAAGGCTGTTACAACACCAAACATTAATCCACATAAAATAAAATAGTTTAAAAATACTGTCATAATTTTTTTATTCGTTATTAAATTTTCTAACTTATATCTTAAAAGATATAAACTAAATTATATTATAAAAAGTAAATAAGTAATAATTAATTATTTTTTATTAAAATTTATTATAATATTAAATTAAAGCTAATTAAAAAATATAAAGTACATATGGTAGTTAATAAAACGGATAATTCTTTTGATATGGTTTCACCTTTCCAAGGTGATCCTTTTGTTGGACATCTTTCAACACCAATTACTACTTCAAGTTTAACAAAAAGTTATTTAAATCTTTTACCTGCATATAAATCAGGATTTTCACCTTTATTACGTGGTATAAACATTGGTTATGTTCACGGATATTTACTATTAGGCCCTTTTGTAAAACTTGGACCTCTTCGTGATAGTGAAGTTGCCAATTTTATTGGATTTGTTGCAACAATTAGTTTAATTATTATTTTAACAACATGTCTTTTAATTTATGGTTTTGTTAGTTTTTCAGAAAACAATAAGAAAACAACAAATACACAAAATGGAATCGATTTTTTAAATTCAAAAGGTTGGAGTCAATTTACTTCTGGATTTATTGTAGGTGGATTTGGTGGTGCAAGTGTAGCTTATGCATTATTAAAATTTATTAATTTAGATTCATTCACAATCTAAAGAATTCAAAATTGATTTTTAAATCAACTTTTGATAGGATTTTGTTGTTTCTTTATTAAAAATTAATTATTAAATACTTACATCTCTCATGGCAAAATACAAAGTTAGACTATTAAGTGAATCTCATAATTTAGATGTTACAATTGATTGTCCAGATGACAAATTTATCTTAGAAGCAGCAGAAGATAACAATATTGAATTACCATATTCATGTCGTGCAGGATCTTGTTCTACTTGTTTAGGTAAAGTAAAATCTGGATCTATCGATCAACCAGATCAAACATTCTTAGATGAAGAACAAATTGGTAATGGTTTCCTTTTAACATGCGTAGCTTATCCTACATCTAATTCAACAATTTTAACGCACGAAGAAGAAAACTTATATTAATCTATTAAAAAAAAATAAATAGAGTTAATTTCTCTATTTATTTTTAATTTATTTTTAATTTATTTTTTTACTATTAATGTTTCAACTTCCTTTTCAACTTCAGATATATACTTTTTTAATTCCGGTAACATAAAATCAAATAAAGAAGATTCTCTACTTGTATAAAGTACTTCCATGCTTGTTAAATTTGATAAATATTCACGGGCTAAAGTTCTTAAATCTTTTCCAGTTAACTCTTCTGAAATCATAAGTTGATCTACTAATCTTTCTCCTCCAGGTCTAATAGTTTGAAGAAAAGCTAAAACTTCATTATAAATAATATCCATAAAGTTTGTTGTAAAATTATCAACGATATTATTTAATTCTTGTTTTACATCACTTCCTAAAAAGAATAAATTTCTTTGTTGTGCTTGTTGTTTTAATTCTTGTAAGCGTGACATAGCATATCGTAAAACCATTGTTCTTACAGTACGCGTCATTTGTACTAAATCTTGTTGAGAACCAACTGTACATTCACTAATTCCATTTACAATTTCTTCGGCAGCACGACCAGCAATAGCAATTAAAATTTGATTTAAAAATAAACGTCTTGAATTATATTGACTTGGTGACGGAACTGTCCAAGTAGTACCTTGTGTATTTCCTCTTGGTACTAAAGTTAATTTTTCAATACCATCATTCTCATTGATTAAACTACCTACAAAAGCATGGCCCATTTCATGAAAAGCAGTTAACTGTCTAGCTTTTACACGCATGACTTGTCTACCTTCTAAACCAATAACAATTCTATCAATACTAATATTAATTTCTTCCATACTAATAGTTGCTTTTTTACGTCTAGTAGCTAAAATTGCAGCTTCATTTAATAAATTTGCTAGATCTGCACCTGAGAAACCAATTGTTCTTTGAGCTATTTGTGCTAATGAAACAGAACTATCAAGCTTTTTACCACGAGCATGTACTTTTAAAATAGCTTGACGATCTTTTAATGTGGGATTATTAATAATAATTTGACGGTCAAATCGTCCAGCACGTTTTATTGCAGGATCTAAGATATCAATTCTATTTGTAGCCGCAATAACAACAACTCCACTATCTGATTGGAATCCATCCATTTCAGTTAAGATTTGATTCAGTGTTTGTTCACGCTCATCATTTGCACCACCACCCATACTGTTATTACCAGAACGTGCTCTTGCAATAGAGTCAATTTCATCAATAAAAATAATAGAAGGCTTTAATGAACGAGCTTTTTCAAAAAGTTCTCTAACTCTAGCTGCTCCAACACCAACTAATAATTCAACAAATTGTGATCCTGAAACTTTTAAAAAAGGAGTTCCTGCTTCTCCGGCAATAGCTTTTGCGAATAATGTTTTTCCAGTTCCAGGTGGACCTCCTAATAAAACTCCTTTAGGTATTCCAGCTCCTAATTTTGTAAAAGTACTCGGGTCTTTTAAAAATTTTACAACTTCTTTTAATTCTGCTTTTGCTTCCTCATTCCCTGCAACATCATCAAATTTTATTTTAATATCAGTTACGACTTGAATAACATTTTGGTCTAATCCTGTAAATTCACCAAAAGGATCATAATTTTCATTTGAAGGTTCGTATAATTGTGTTGATAATCTTGTCCAAATTTTTTCAAAAACAACTAAAATTTTATCCGCTAATAAAACAATTAGTAAAATTGCAATTAATATAAAAGGCGAATTTGAATTTAAATTATTTAAAAAATTTATATCTCCAGACTCAATGTCTGAAATTAAAAAGATATTTTCCATAATTTTTAAATACATAAGCTTTGTTGAATATTTTTAAATAAAAAACTCCTCAATTTTTTTCTCTTGTTTAATTAATATGTTTGTTTTTCTAGTAATATTTGTTATTTGCTTACTTATAAATATAAATTTAATATTAACTAAAAATAAAAATAAAATATTAACTTATGTTTATATTCATCATTAAAAATAATAAAACTAATAAAAAAATATTAAAATAATATTATAAATTTATTAAAAAAACTAAAAATATGGTTAGCAAAGGAGATAAAGTTCGTATTTTAAGAAAAGAATCTTATTGGTTCAATAAAGTTGGAGTTGTAGTAAGTGTAGAAAAATCTGAAGTAATTAGATATCCTGCAGTAGTACGTTTTGATTCTGTAAATTATAGTGGAACAAATACAAATAACTTTGCAATAAATGAATTAGAAGTTGTAAAATAGTATTAATAAACAAAAAGGGGTGTATTGAGAAAGTTTAAAATCCTTTCTCAATACACCCCTTTTTTGTTTACTTAACTTTCAACTGCGCTCCAATCAACATCTACATTTTCTAAAATTAAAGAAGAATTGTAAATTTGAAGAATAATAACTAAAAATACTAAAAATAAAGCCATAAAAAGCCCCATTAAAGGTGTTGTACCCCAATTTGGTGCAACTTTACCATACTCTACATTTAAAGGTTTAAGAATTTCACCTAAACGAGTTTTTAATGCCATATAAATTTTATATAATTATAAATAATAAGTTTCTGTTTTAATAGAACTATAAAATATTTCTTTTTTAAATATTTAATATTAAATTTACTAACTATTTATGAACACTGACACAGCTTTTGTTGCATTTGGAATTGCTTCCTTAACAATATGTATTACTGTACTAACTATTTATAGTTCTTTTGGACCAGGTTCAGAAAACCTTATTGATCCTTTTGAAGAAGATGATGATTAAAATTAATTTAATTAAAAATTAAATTACGAACGAATAATTTTTGGAGTTTCACGGAAAAATGCTGAGAAGAAAAGCACCATTAACGTACCAATTAATAAAAAGGTATAAACTAAAGCTTCCATATTTTTTCTTTTAAAAAATTTTAATATTAAACAATTAATAATAATTATTATTAATTGTTTTTGTTGTTTAAAAAGTAATAAATTTATACACTTCCTTTACGAGGAGTTGTTCTATCACCAAGTTTTCTGAATGCACCAAATTCTACTTGTTCTGTTACTTCTGGACCAATACCTGTAAATACATCTCTGAAAATTGTTCTTGCACCATGCCATAAATGACCAAAGAAGAATAATAAAGCAAAGTTTGCATGACCAAATGTATACCAACCACGTGGACTGCTTCTGAATACTCCATCTGATTCTAAAGTAGTTCTATCAAATTCAAAAACTTCACCTAATTGTGCTTTTCTAGCAAATTTCTTAACAGTTGGAGCATCTTTAAATGTTTGACCATTTAGTTTACCACCATAGAAACTTACAGAAACTCCTACTTGTTCAATACTATATTTAGATTCAGCTCTTCTAAATGGGATATCTGCACGAATAATACCATCTTTATCAACTAAGATAACAGGGAATGTTTCAAAGAACGCAGGCATTCTACGTACTGTTAATTCTCTTCCTTCTTTATCTCTGAAAATTGGATGACCTAACCATGCTTCAGCGATACCATCACCTTTGTTCATTGGACCTGAACGGAATAAACCACCTTTTGCTGGATTGTTTCCAATATAATCATAGGAAGCTAATTTATCTGGTATTTGTGACCATGCATCTGTTTGAGAAACACCTTGAGAAACAGCAACTTCAACACGACGTTCAATTTCTTGTTGGAAATATCCACTGTCCCATTGATAACGAGTTGGACCAAATAACTCAATAGGCGTAGTAGCAGAACCATACCACATAGTACCTGATGTAACAAAAGCAGCCCAAAATACTGCAGCAATACTACTAGATAATACTGTTTCAATATTACCCATTCTTAAAGCTCTATATAATCTTTGTGGAGGACGTGTAGTTAAGTGGAAGAAACCAGCAATAATACCTAACGTACCTGCAGCAATATGATGTGATGCAACACCACCTGGATTAAATGGATTAAATCCTTCAGGACCCCAAGCTGGAGCTACTGGTTGAACTCTTCCAGTTAAACCAAAAGCATCTGATACCCAAATACCAGGACCAAAAAGACCTGTTACGTGGAAAGCACCAAAGCCAAAGCATAAGAAACCAGATAATAATAAATGAATACCAAAAATTTTTGGTAAATCTAACGCAGGTTCACCTGTACGTGGATCTTGGAATAAATCTAAATCCCAATATACCCAATGCCAAATTGCTGCTAAGAATAATAAACCTGAAAGAACAATATGAGTTAAAGCAACACCTTCAAAACTCCATAAACCAGGACTTAAAGAGCTTTCACCAGTAATTGTCCAACCACCCCAAGATTCTGTGATTCCTAAACGAGACATGAAAGGCATAACAAACATACCTTGACGCCACATTGGATTTAAAACTGGATCTGATGGATCAAAAATTGCTAACTCATAAAGAGCCATTGAACCTGCCCATCCTGAAACTAATGCTGTATGCATTAAATGAACTGCAATTAATCTTCCTGGGTCATTCAGTACAACTGTATGAACACGATACCAAGGTAATGCCATAATTTTAATTTTTTAAAATGAAATAAATTATTCCTTTCTTAAATCTCAATAGTTTTAAAAAGATAAAAATGATATTAGTTATTTATTATATAATTAAGTTTTTATCTAATTCTTAAAATTATAATAAAGCTTTCTTATATGATAGATAAGCAATAACTGCTGGACCCATTGAAACAATAATAAAAATTGTTAATAACTGACTAATAACGTTTGAGTTCATTGCACATACGTTTTATTCTTTTGTTCATCATTTAATACACTCAAAATATGTTTGGTGAAAAAGCCTTTAATTCTTTATAATTATAATTATTATAAGGGTCACTAACTCAACGGTAGAGTACTCGGCTTTTAACCGATAAGCTCTGGGTTCGATTCCCAGGTGACCCATTTACTAATTTATTTTATGTTAAATTTTTCTGATAGATACTGTTTTTCTAACAAATTAAAGAAAAACTCATTTCCTTTCACTTTTAAAGAATTATTTTTCGTTAATTGCAATAATTTTTTATAAATATTTCCTATAACTAACAAATCAGATTTCGTAGAAAAATTTTCTTGTTCTAATAAAATTTTAAAGTTAAATAATTTTTTATTATTAAATACTTTATTTTTCTCAATAGAATAAAAAAATGAAATAATTTTATTTGTATTAGGATTATACAATTGAAAAATATTTTTTATTTTAGTTAAATATAAAATATTTATAAAATAGTTTCTTAAGAGTTTAAATAGAAAATAATTAACAGTTAATATTGTAATAAAATAAATAATTGCTAATAAAAATTCGGTACACATTAAATTACTTTTTTATAAATTAAAATAAGAGATATATACATTAGTATATATCTATCCTATTTTGAATTACAAATTAATCAATTAATAAAAGAAAATTAAAAAGTTTTACTTGACATTCCTATTTTTTTTTTATAATATTTAAACTATATGCCCCCATCGTCTAGCGGCTTAGGACACTTCCCTTTCACGGAGGTAACAGGGATTCGAATTCCCTTGGGGGTAGTTTTTGTTAGTTTTATTTAACGTGAACTTGCTTATTTAAGTTCACGTTAAATGACATTAATTACTTTTTAAAAAATTTACCAGCGATCCATGCCACTCCATAAGTTATTGTTGAGTAAGCATACGTATTTTCTACAATACTAAACGCACGACTCTCAATCTCTCCTACAAAAGGAGATATAAATAAACAAATAGTTGAAGTTGCTCCTGTGACTGTTCTTGTTGCTTGTAAAGCTTTTGCTGTTTTACTAACATCTTTTTTTAGTAAAACACTAACACCTGTCCAATCTTTTGCAAATTGTGACCAAGTACGTTTGCTAGATGTATTATTAACAATTTGTTCTGCTGCTTCTACTGTTAATACATTACTTAATACAATTACCGATAAAGGTAGAACAATAAATTTAAAAGCCGTAATTAGCTGTTGATCATACTCATTAGCTTTTAATATTTCAGTTTCTGAATGTTCGGGTGCATAATAACTTATAAATTCAGTTTCAAAGTATCGAAAATTCGAGTTTTTATCCATAATTAGAATAGGTTTGGTTAAACAAATAAATAAGTGAAGTGCAAATATTATTAAGCAAGTATACTTTTATGTAAAGTAGAAAAGTATTTATTTTTTTTACTTTGAAATGAGGTAAAAATACTGCTGGAAAAAAACCCATCATGTCAACTCGTTATTATAGTAAAATTAACAGATTAGTAGAATATTGTATTCAACTAAGTTTTTAGTTTAAATAAATTCGGGATGGCAGGATTCGAACCTGCGACTTTCTGCTCCCAAAGCAGACACGCTACCAAACTGCGTTACATCCCGTAATTGAATAAAATTTAATTTTATTTAGAATAATAAAAAACTAATAGAAAAATTATATATCTATAAAAAAAGTTAGTCAATTATTTAAAAACTTTTTCTTTTTTAATTAAAAAGCGAATAACTATTGCAATATCAAAAAATTATTGTTAATTTACTTATTAATAGTTAAGAGTGAATTAAATGAAGTAATAAATAAATATTTGTATATTATGGCATTTGCAAAAAAATGGAAATCTAATTGGGAATTAAAATCTTTAACACGTGACCAATTATTTAATGTTATTGTTGAAGTAGTTACTAAACAATTAGATGAAGTTGAAAAATCTGATGTAAAACTAGAAGCTAATTTAGTAATTGATTATGAAGCAGACTCAGTTGATGTAGTTGCAATGTTATTATATCTTGAAGATATGTTTAAAAATGCATCACAAACAACACGTACTGTTGTACCTACAGATAAATTAGGACAAATTGTTTTAGTGGAAGATATTTTTGATATCATTTATGAAGTTTTACTAGGAATTGAAGCTAAAATGGATTCATTTGTAGCGATTAAACCGGATTTTGACGCTTTAGAAAAACGTCAAAAAATGGGTGTTTAATTAATTTATTAAAAAAAAAAGAAATCAATATTTAAAATATTGATTTCTTTATAAAATCCTTTACTTATTTAACTGTAACTTTTCCACCTGCAGCTTCAATTTCTTTTTTAATTGCTTCTACATCTTCTTTAGTTGCTCCTTCTTTTAATACTTTTGGAACATTATCTACAATGTCTTTAGATTCTTTTAATCCTAAACCTGTTACATTACGAACAATTTTTAAAATAGCAATTTTCTTATCTGCTGGTACATCACTTAATGTAATATCAAAAGCAGTTTTTTCTTCACCAGCCGCTTCTGCTCCTGCACCGTTATTAGCAACAGGTGCTGCAGCAACGGCATTAACTGCTACAGAAGTATCTACACCAAAAACTGTTTCAATTTCAGTAACTAATTGAGAAGCTTCTAATAATGTTAATGTCTTTAATTGTTCAATAATTGAAGTAAGTTTTTCGTTCATAATTTTTAAAATAACTTGTTTATATTGCAATTTATATGCGTTTTCTAATAAAATTTAATGCTAGTAATTATATAATAAGATTATAAAAGTTTCAATGTAATAAATATTTATTGTTTCTTAAAGGTATTTAAATCAATTGAAATACCTGGACTCATTGTTGTACAAACATTAAAAGATTTAAAATAGCGACCTTTAACACCTGTAGGTTTATTTTTTTCAACAGAATTATATAATGCTAATAAATTTTCTTTTAATTGTTCTTGTGAAAAATTAACTTTTCCAAAACTTAAGTGAACAATACCTGTTTTATCAGCACGATATTCTAACTTACCTTTTTTAAATTCATTAATTGTTTCTTTTAAATTTGTTGTAACAGTACCAGATTTAGGAGAAGGCATTAATCCTTTAGGACCTAAAACTCTACCTAATTTAGCAAGTTTTGGCATTAAATTCGGTGTAGTTACTAATAGATCAAAATCTAATTTTCCAGCATTAATATCTTCAATTAAATCATCTGAACCTGCAATATTTGCTCCCATTTTAAGAACTTCTGGAACATAATCAGGTTCTGTAAATACTGCGATTCTTAAACTTTTTCCTGTTCCATTTGGTAAAACTAAACTTGTTCTTAGTTGTTGATTTGCATATTTTGGATCAATATTTAAAGATATATGAGCTTCTACGGATTCAATAAATTTTGCTGTTCCAAATTCTTTAAGTAAGCTTATTGATTCTTCAAAAGAATAAGTATCTTTCGTTAATTTTTTTCGTAATTCATTGATACGTTTTGAATATTTTTTCATAATTTTATAATCCTTTTTACTTTTATTATTTTTAAACTACTTTAATTCCCATACTTTTTGCTGTACCAGAAATAATAAGAATTGCTTTTTCCATATTATCTGTATTTAAATCAGCCATTTTAATAGTTGCAATTTCTTTCACTTGAGCTATCGTAACTGATCCAACATTTTCACGATTAGGTTGACCTGCTCCTTTTTTAATATTAGCAAATTTAGCTAATAATACAGAAGCTGGTGGAGATTTTAAAATAAATGAGTAAGAACGATCATCATATATTGTAATCTTTACAGGAATAATTAAGCCAGCTTTATCCGAAGTTTTTGCATTATATTCTTTACAAAAACCTGCAATATTTACACCGTGTTGACCTAAGGCCGGTCCTACTGGAGGAGCAGGCGTAGCTTTTCCTGCAGGTAAAGCTAATTTTACAAATGCTTTAATTTTTTTTGCCATAATCTTATATAAATTACTAATTGTTTCTATATTTTCAGAATAATTTCAAACCGCCAATTATGTGTTCAAATCAATAAATGTTTATAATCACGCGCCCTGTAGGAATCGAACCCACGACATCAAATTTTGGAGACTTGCGTTCTACCAACTGAACTAAAGGCGCAAAGTTAATTTCTTATTTAATTGTATTTTTTATAAAATATAATTATATTATTATTTTATTTTTTAGAAAGAAAGTCTATACTCTTAATTGATATATAAAAATTTTCTTTAAAAATCAAGCGTTAAGAGGTTTTAATTAAAAATAAATTGCATAAAATAATAGTTACTATGAATAAAACTACATATTCAAATTTAACTGAATTACCAAATAATTTTTTAGCCGAACAAGGAATTTTAAATATTCTTTTAACAAATCCTATATTAGTTAAAACAGCAATTAGTTTATTAAAACCAAATAGTTTTTATTTCGAAAATCATAGGCTGATTTATGAAATTATTGTTGATTTAAATAAAGAAAATACTTCGATAAATCTAACCACAATAATTACAAAATTAGAAAATCAAGGAAACTTAAAAAAAATTGGCGGCATTGAAAAGATAATTAATATTATTAATAGATTTGAAAACTTTTCTGATCTTGAAGATTATATTAAACTTGTAAATGAAAAGTACTTACGTCGTTTATTAATAGAATTAGGAAGTCAAATAATTGTAGGGGGATATACTACTTCTACAAATATCAATGATATTTTAGATAAAACTGAACAATCTATTTATAATTTAACTCAACAAAAATTTTTAGAACAAGTTTATACTTCGGCAGAAATTATTGATGATGTTTTTAATGAATTAAAATCAAAGATTAAAAAAGATAAACCTTCTTCACTCTTAAGTCAGTTTAAAGATCTTGATTCTATTATTCAAGGCTTTGAAAAATCTGATTTGATTATTATTGCAGGTCGTCCTTCTATGGGAAAAACTGCATTTTCATTGTGTTTAGGTACAAATATTGTGACAAACTATAATATTCCACTTATTATTTTTAGTTTGGAAATGTCACGTCAACAAATTATTTATAGATTTCTTTCTACATATTCAAAAATTAATACAAATCGTTTAAAATCTGGAAAAATGAGTTCAAAAGAATGGCAAGTACTTAGTAATTCGATGAAATCTATTTCTGTACTACCAATTTTTATTGATGATAATCCTAATTTAAATTTAGTTGATATGAAATCTAAAATAAGAAAAATTTTCATCGATAAAACAAAACGAGGGTTTATTATTATTGACTATTTACAACTTATTAAATTGAATATTAAATTTGAAAATAGGAGTCAAGAAATTTCATATATTACAAGAAATTTAAAAGTACTTGCAAAAGAATTAGAAATTCCAGTTATAGTTTTATCTCAATTAAGTAGAACAGTTGAAACAAGAATAAATAAACGTCCTATGTTATCAGATCTTCGTGAAAGTGGATCTATTGAACAAGATGCAGATATTGTTATTATGTTATATCGTGAAGATTATTACACAGATAATAAAAGTGATGAACAAATTACTGAATTTATTGTTGCTAAACATAGAAATGGACCCATCGGAACGGCTCGATTAATGTTTAACCCTATAACAACAAGTTTTCATAATTTATAAGCTTTATAAAATGCCAAGAACCAGACTTGAACTGGTGACACGAGGATCTTCAATCCACTGCTCTACCAACTGAGCTATCTCGGCAGTTTTCGATAATATTAAAATAGTTTGACAACAAATAAATTATATTCACATAATTAATTTGATGTCAAACTATTTTAATTAAATTTTATTGCTTAACGATTATTTCATCATTTTCATTTAATTGAATTTTAATCGTTCTAACTTTTTTACCAGTTTGAGTTTTTAATATATTTTCTGAAATTAAATCTTCAATATATTTTGTTACTAAACGTCGTAATGGTCGAGCTCCAAATGCTGGATTATAACCTTCTCGAGTTAATTTTACTTTTACTTTATCATCCACATTTAATAAAATTTGCTTAACTTTAACACGTTCGCTAACTTCTTTAACCATAATATCACAAATTTTACGTAATTCTTCAGGACGTAATGGTTGGAATATTATTATATCATCTAAACGGTTTAAAAATTCAGGTAAAAACATAGTACTTAATCTTTCTAGAACAGCACTTTTTAAATTACTTGTTGTTTGTTTTTTATTTGTTGTTTCTCCTGAATTACTAGATTTTTTAATTTCTTTTTCTAAAAATTCATATTCTTTTAATGTTCTAAAAGATTTTTCAAATTCTACTCGTAATTGATCTTTAATATCTTTTAAGAAATTTTCATTAATCGGTGACTCTAAAAATTGGATAGCACCTGAATAATCATCTTTATATTGTGTGATAGAAGTATTTTCTATATCTTTAATTTCTTTTAATTCATCGTCATTATTTTTAGCACGTTCTTCTTTAATGATTTGTTGAATTTCATCAGCTGCAGCATTAGAAGTCATAATAATAACAGTATTTTCAAAAGGAACTAGACGTTTTTGACTATCAGTTAAACGTCCATCTTCTAATATTTGTAATAAGATATTTAAAATATCTGGATGAGCTTTTTCTAATTCATCAAAAAGAACAACAGAATAAGGTTTACGACGTACAGCATCCGTTAATTGTCCACCGTCATCATATCCAACATAACCTGGAGGTGAACCAATTAATCTTGATACCGTAAATTTTTCCATAAACTCAGACATATCAAAACGAATCATGTCACTTTCTGCTCCAAACATACTTACAGCTAAAGCTTTGGTAACTTCAGTTTTACCAACTCCAGTAGGACCACAGAACATAAAACTTGCAATAGGCCTATTAGGATTTTGAATTCCTAATCTCGATCTTCTAATTGCTTTTGCAATAGCTGAAATTGCTTCTTCTTGACCAATTACTCTTTTATGTAATGTTGATTCTAAATTAATTAGTTTTTGAGACTCCACATTAGAAATTGATTGAATAGGAATACCCGTCATACTAGATAGTAATTCACGGATTTCATTTTGAGTTATTTTCTTTTTTAAACCAGTAAAATCACCTAATTTACGAGCACGACGAATTAAGTCTGGGTCATCTAAATTTGATAAAAAGTTTCTTCCTGTTTCTGTTGAAAAATAACCTAATAAAGTATAAATAGTTGATAATTCAGATTCTGAAACTTGGATTTCTGAACTATATTTTAAACTTTCAACGACACCTTTGCGTAAAATTGGTTTTAGATCTGTTAAATATTCTTTAAAAACTTCAATTCTTTTTTCTTCTAATTCGCTTAGTACTTCAAAAGTTTCTTCATATGTTTCAACATCACTTTCACAGAAATCATTTTCTAAAGAGAATAGCATTGAATTCTTTAGATTATTTTTTCGATATTCACAAATATAATTATATAAACCAAATTTCTTACTAATTGATGCTAAATCAATAAAATATTTTTCTTTAAAATTTGGAATTAAAAAATTAAATTCTTGCCCTTCAATCCATTCTCCAAATAAAAATAGTGATACACGGTAAACACTTAATTTAGGAATAACTTGTTGATTAATATCAATTGTTATTTCATTATAGATATCTTTATTTTTTTGAATAGATAAGTTATTAATTTTTTTTACTGTTTTTGTTAAATAACGTGGTTTATTCGAAGAAAATAATAACTCATCAACTCTTTTTAACACAGACATACGCATTTGATTAAACAATGCTTGTGATATTGGTGATAAGATTGGTTTTGATTCTTCTGGAACAGTTAATGGTGATTCAATCCATCGTAATAAAAAGTTACGGTACGCGTTTTCAATTTCTTGGAAAATAAATTCGGAAGCAATATCTCCACGTCGGAAAGCTTCAACTCTTAAAGTTCCAATATTATTTAAGCTGGCGTTTACTAATGAAGAAATTACTGAACCTTCGGTTACATTTGTTAATTTAATTACTTCTTTAGCAGCGGCTCTATCAATTAGATCGATAGCTTTATCTGGTAAAAAACGATCATAAATATAACGAGAAGATAATTCAGCAGCTAATCTTAGAGCTCCAGGTAAGATTTCAACATTATGAAAAGCTTCTAAACTTGGTCTAATCCCATATAAAATGTTAACTGTTTCATCTATTGATGGTTCTAAAACTTTAATAGGTTGAAAACGACGATTTAAAGCAGGATCTTTTTCAATTCTTTGATACTCCTTAGTTGTTGTTGCTCCAATACATTGAAATCCACTTCGAGATAAAACTGGTTTTAAAATATTTGCTGCATCTAAAGATCCTTCAGCAGAACCTGTCCCACCAATATTATGAATTTCATCAATAAAAATGATAATATTAGGTTGTGCTAATACTTCATCAAGAACACGTTGAAAACGTAATTCAAATTCACCTCGATATCTTGATCCTGCTACAATTCTTGCTAAATCAATACTAATTAAACTACGTCCTTCTAGAACAAAAGGTACTAAATTGTTTACAATTTTATTAGCAAATAATTCAACGATTGCAGTTTTACCAACTCCTGCATCACCCACAAGTACAGGATTGTTTTTTTGACGTCTTACTAGAATTTCCATCATTTCTAACAGTTCTTTTTCACGTCCAAAACATTCTTCAAGTTGTCCTTGACGTGCCAGTGCTGTCAAATCAGTACCATAAATTTCTAAAGCAGGTCCTTTTTCTTCATCATCATAATCGTAATCTTGATATTCATCAAGAATTGAATTATTCAAGCTATAGTTTAATAAATTTAAAAAACTCATTATTTTTAATATGTAATATTTACAAAATTATTATTTTTTTATTTTTTTTTCTTTATACATTTGAATTAAACTTTAAATTCAATATTAAATTGCTTTATTAGTTTAACTTTTAGATTTTCTAATTCTTTTTCAATATTTTCACTAATTAACGTCGTTGTTTTGGATTGAAATTGTAAATTTATAGCAACACTTACTGTTTTTTCATTAGTTCTATTAAAATAAAGATCAAAAAATGAAATTGCTTTTAAATCCGGAACATTTTCTTTAATAAATTTTTTGATTTGATATAAATCTGTTTCTTTTTGAATAACAAAAGATAAATCTTTGGTTATTTGAGGATATTTAGAAGAATCATTATATATTTTAATTTTATTATTTAGTTTAAAAGAATTTAAATAAATTAAATTAAGTTCAAAAATATAAATCGGCGATTTTGTTATTATATTTTGTCTTATTTCAGGATGTAGTTCACCAAATTTCCCAATTATTTTATTTTTTGACTTAATTAAAATACTTCTTGTGGGATGATAATTTTTTTCAATAGTTTCTAAAACTTGAAATGAATAATCATCAAATCCAAAGTTTGTTAATAAATTCTCTAAAAACCCTTTTGCATAGAACCAATCTAAATCTATATTACTAATTTTATCTAATTGAAAAATACACCCTACTTTTTCTTGTTCAATAATTTTTCCTTTATGTATTTTAAAAACACGTCCAATTTCAAAAAATTTCTTTTGTAAAAAACCAGAACGTAAACTATTTTCAAAAATTGGAATTAAATTAGAAATTAAATCATTTCTTAACAGCGCTAATTCTTTATTTAATGGATTGCTTAACTTAATATAGTTTGTTTCTAATTGATCATTATCAATTAATGAATTAGTAAAAACTTCAAAAAAGTTATTAGTTAAAAAATATTGTTTAATAAAGCTAACATTTTTTCTTTTTCTTTTTGAAAAGACAAGGTTTTTAATTGGTTTAATTTGCTCAAAATTTTTGTAACCAATAAATCGACTATACTCTTCAATTAAATCAATTTCTCTCTCTAAATCATTTCTAAAAATTGGAATATTAAAGTATAACTCTGTTGGTGTTTCACAAAGAATTGCTAAACCTGCAATTTTAAAAATTTCTAAATCTAATTGTTTTAAATTTAAAATGTTTTTTAATTTTAATTTTTTTAGCTTAATAATTTTTAAAGTTTTTAATTCGATTTGATTATTATTTAAACAAGTAATATTAGAATTAATTTTGAAAGGTGTTAGTAATTCAATTAAACTTAATAAACGTTCAAAACCTTTTTTATAATTTTCCAAATAACTTTTTCTAAGATAACGTAAGGATAATCTGGTATTAACACTACTTAGATTAACTTTATTTTGATGAATATCATAATAAATATATTCTAATTCAAACGTATTACTATTTTGAAGTATTTGTTGAGTAGTGTAACCTAAAATGCTAATAATTTGATCATTAGATTTTACTACAAGTGTATCTTGAGGGACTTCAATTAAGTTATTATTTAAATCTTTAAAGAATTCACTTTTACTAATTTTCTCTATATGTAAATTAGTTAAAGATTCCTTTTTTATTAAGTTAATTGTTGACCCGTATTCAAAATTAGTTAGTGATAATAAATCAGATAATAAGTTTTGTGACACAAAACCATTATTTTCTAATTTATTTTTAACCCACATTGGTGATTCTATTTCTTTATAGTTTTCAATCTGAATTTTATAATAAACTGTTGCTTTAAAAGGGTCAATAATATTACTTAATTGCAGTGGTCTATACTTTGAGTAGATTTCTTTTAAAACGAATGAATAATCTGGTTTTACAGTTTTCCATGTATTATAAAATTCGAATAAAAAAATAGTTTTTAATTCATTTTGTAAGAAAGATTCAATCATCAAATCTTCACGATTTGATGGAATTTTTAATAATAAACTGATAGTATTGCAATAATTATTACTTTTTAATTTTTTTATAAAAATATCATCAACTTCAAACCCAATAATATTTAATTTATCGATGAAATAAGTTAAAGTTAAATCTTCTAACTTTGATGTATTGTTTAGATAATTCAGTGAGTATTCCATATGTAATATAAAGTTAAAATTTATTTAATATGTTGTAGTATCAAAAAAAGCTAAACCTGTTTCTTTCGAATAACAGGCTATAAAATTTAAAAAATTAAACCATTCTTTATTATTTTTAAAAATAAAAATTGCCTTTATAATGTAAGGTTTACCTTCATTAAATATAACTATTAAATCTTTTGTAATAATTTTTTTATTTTCCCAGACTAAATATAAACCATTGATTATATTTTTATTATCTTTTAAATAGTTAAAAATATTGGGATTTACAAAAATAAAAGTTGCTGTACCTGTTTTTCCATTTTTTGATTTTGTTAACTTTATAATGGGAATAGTAAGTTCCTTAATATTTTCTAAAAATTGTATTTGAACATTCATATAATGTGTAATAAATATAAAACTGGGATGGGA
>JACCEE012306991.1_pt1 | contig 37395 bp, 24 predicted proteins | sample 7449931 | NCBI WGS metagenome assembly JACCEE01 (sample SAMN15323457, study PRJNA562643) | freshwater metagenome | isolation source: river surface water | place: USA:Blue River Watershed | collected 2017-08-19 | reverse complement strand
CTTGTTCTTGATAATCTCTTGCATGAAATTCTATCCACGCTTTAATCCAAGATAGTTTTTCATCTCCTGGCCATACTCTGCGTTGCTCGCCGCCGCGTAGAGTTAGATATTCGTTAACTGGATAATCTTCTACTATTGAACCTTCTGACAACAAATTTAAACTAGTTTCATTTAATCTGTTAAAAACATAGTCGTCAATCTTTACTTTTCCTATAGATACAGGATTAAAAATTGTAATATCAATCATTGGTATAAAAATCCATAACTAAAATACTTCGAGGAGAGGTAGTTGGGCGAGAGTTATGTATTAGATATGCTGGCATACATAACCAGTCCCCGGGCGTAAATTTGTGTTCGTATGCAAATCCATATCCCTGACCCATTGCTAACTGGCGCGGATCTTGAACTACAAGTTCTCCGTTGCCCAGTATATTAAAAATAATTGAAGAAACTTTTACAACACCAACACTATGAAAATGTGGATCTTGATATCCGCCTTGATTATAATCTACTACCCACATTGTTTTAATTTGGTGGAAACCAACTTCTGTTTTTACAACATCTAACTGTGGAGCTATAGCTTTTAACCAATCTGGTTCTTTGTCGCCTGGTTTAAAAACATATTGCCACCCATTTTGAGTAGTAGATTCTTGGTCGCCGGCAGGATCTAAATCTTTTTCAAATTTAACCCAATTTTTAAACATAGCAACGACTTTATCAGGCCATTCAATGTTGCCAGAATACACGGGGGTTACAAACATGTCTGTTCTCATAAATTTAATTATCTAGATTTTTTTTAGATAACTACTATTATGATTAAACCATTAAACAATATAGTAATAGTTGGCGGTGGATCTGCGGGTTGGATGACAGCTGCCATGCTTATAAAAGCATATCCAGACAAAAATATTACCTTAATTGAAAGCCCAAATGTTCCAATAGTTGGAGTTGGCGAAAGTACGATTGCACAAATTAACGACTACATTCAGTTTTTAGAAATTGACGAAAAAGACTTCATGTCTTATACAGACGCTAGTTATAAACTTAGTATCAAATTTACAGATTTTTATGAAAAAAATGCAGGTGGATTTCATTATCCTTTTTCGACTCCAGCAATAAAAGATACAGTAGATGGTATTCATGATTGGTTTGTAAAAAAAGCTCTTTATCCTGACACTCCTGTTCAAGATTTTGTTAGATGTTATTATCCAACTGCTGCACTATTTGAAAATAACAAATACAGCGACAACTTTCATAAAAAATTTCACGAATATAATCCAAAATTTCATGCAGCCTATCACTTCGATGCAACAAAATTTGGTGCTTGGTTGCGTGACAGATACGCTATACCTCGAGGTGTTAAGCATATACAAGCTGAAGTAAAAAGTGTGAGAACTAACGAGCATGGCGTTGAAAACTTGTTATTAGACAACAACGAAGAAATATCTGCCAACTTATTTGTTGATTGCACTGGTTTTAGAAGTCTGCTGTTAGGGCAGTCGTTGAACGAACCGTTTGATAGCTATGCTAATATGTTACCTAATAACCGTGCATGGGCAACACGCATACCATACAAAGATAAAGAATCAGAATTAGAACCTTTTACAAACTGTACAGCTATTGGACATGGCTGGGTGTGGAATATTCCGCTATGGAGTCGTATTGGTACTGGTTATGTATACAGTGACAAGTATATTACACCAGAAGATGCAAAAGAAGAATTTAAACAATATCTAATGAGCGACAAGGTTATATGTCCTAAAACACAAGAAGAAGTAGATGCATTAGAATTTAAAGATATTTCAATGCGTGTTGGCATTCATAAGCGTACTTGGGTTAAAAATGTAGTAGCTATTGGCCTTAGTGCTGGATTTATTGAACCTTTAGAGTCTAACGGACTATTCAGCGTTCATGAGTTTTTATTTAAATTAATAAAGAGTTTACAACGTCCAGCAGTAACACAATGGGACATTGACGTTTATAATGCTTCTTGTCTAAATATTTTTAGAAATTTTGCGGAATTTGTTGCATTACACTATGCATTAAGCATTCGCAATGATACTGAATATTGGCGCGATAATAATCGAAGAACTTACAGTCCCGGATTACCAAATTTAGAACCACAAAGTTTTCAAGGATTTTACGATCTACAACATGCCAAAATGTTTACTAATCAAGTTCCTGTTTTTGCAGGTATAACAAGAATTAGTGTTGGTATGAATTATCCAATTTTAGACCCAATTACTCTTCGTGGCTATGAAATTAGGGATGAAGTAAATCACAAAGAAATTTTTGAAAACTCTTTTAGAAGATTTGAAGAAAAGAAAATGTATTGGAACAGTTTAGCCGACTATGAACCAACATTGTATCAATATCTTAAAACAAATATATACAAATCTTAATTTTTAGTAAAAAAATGTTTTATGTATTGAGTTTTTGTTAATGATCTTTTAAAAACAAAACTTAAATTAAAAAAATAATTTCGTTTGACAGTCCACTCTATTTCTTTTTCGTTAGCAAAACCAACTTCGATATCAAATTCTTCGTCAGTTAACGGTATCATTTGCATCACAGGGGTTCCTGCTTTTAGAAAGTATTTTCCGTTCAGTAATTTCCAATAGCCTTGTGGGTTGAGTTCTGTACTTATGCCTGGGTCCAATATACCTGTGACGTGTTCAAATACTTGTTGATCAGGATAAGGTATTGGAATAATAATAAATTTTACTCCTGGCGGAGCAACCACGTGCCATGGACTATTAAATTTTACAATAGACTTTAAAGCTCCAATCTTTTCAGGCAATGGTTCTGCTACCATATGCGCCATATGCCCATCAACAATTTTAGATTTTAATATAGTGTTTAAATCTTTAGATGGTATAGACCATGCAAAACTTTGTCCGTCTCCGTTTGTTTCAATTTGTACATCCCATGGCATTGAGAGTATAAAACCCTTATTCATAATATCAAAAATACCAGGACATCGGTAAACATGACTAAATTTGTCACCTACAGATTCCGCTTCTTCTTTTCTTTTAAAATAAGATTCTCTAGCAGAAGCAATCCATGCTGGTCTGTATTCGCTTGCATGAATTATAGGGTATGCATCCTGCACCCCATTAATTGTTGTAAAAAATCTAATCTTTCTTTTCATATACTTATTTTAAAATTAAAAGCAAGGTTTATACGATATCTAGTTGATAAATTTGGTTCCACTTCGTGTGGTAGCCAACTAGGGAATAAAATTAAATCTCCGTCGGTTGGCACAAATAAAAAATCTCTAGTGAAGGGACTAGTTTTACAACAATCCCCTAACAAGTTTGCTGGATTTGGAAATCTTAAATCCCCTGTATCTGTGCCTTGAAGATAATAAACACACGAAAATTCATCTTCTTTGTGTGTGTGAAAAATATTTCTACTACCTGGAGCATTTATATTTGCCCACCAACTAACTGTTGCATCTTTGCCTATTAAAATTTTTGAAAAAACATTGTCTTTCTGCTTATAAAAATTAACCGCTTCTAATAATAATACATTAATTTCTTCAAAAAGCCAACCTATTTTTAAGTCAGGTTTGTCAATTCTAAAGCAACCAGGGTTAGAGAAATTCATTCCTGTATCAGTATTTTTATAAATTTCAAGTTGTTCAATAATTTCTGATCTTTGATCAATAGTACCAACATTAGATTTGGAAAATATTTCTGCTCGAAAAACTGTTTTTTTGTTTATCATATAAAATTAAATGCTATAGAGATCCTATCGTGATCTGTCGTATTAACTCCAACGCGATGTGCTAACCAACCAGGAAATAAAAGAATTCTTCCTACTTTTGGTGTAAACGTTACAGCTTCTATATCAAGCTCATCTGCTGGAAATCTGCCAATGTGAATGATAGGATTAGGATTTGCAAATCTAATTTTGCCGTCTTCTTCGTTTGTTTGATAATAGTAACAACCCGATATGCGAGCAGTCGAATGTGTATGGTCGTATTGAAACTGATTTTTCTTGCAAACATTAAACCAAGATTCTATAAGTTTAAAATTTGTTTGGGGATACCCAATGGTAGTTGCATAGGACTGCACGGCCGCTTCTATTGCAGATTTAAATATGTCTAACTTAAATGTTACAACATCGTTTTTTCCGTTTCGTTCAAAAGTAGTACCTACATTATCTCCCCAAGGACTAGTATGAATTTCTTTTAATATAGTAGGCAATCTGTCAGAAATTTCTTTCTGAATAATTTCTAATTGTTCATCTTGAAAAGTATGCACAAAAAGAGGTGTAGGAAAATACCATTCAACTGCCATTATTCTTTTCCGTACCAATCTTTTAAAAATTCGTAGTGATTTGGAAACATTTCTTTAACAAGTTGTACTCTTTGCGATTGATTGTTAATAAAATATTCTGCGTATTTTTCAACATCTCCAAAAATATTTTTATTATGATTATCATAAACTCCGCCTGCATTGAGTACACTAAACCAATGCCCTACATGAAAACTACTTGAAGGATGGTGGAAGAAATCCCTATTAGGACTAGGAATAAATTTTTTAACATAGTCACTTACTTTTTGCGGAACATCTTTCTCTTGTTGAGAGTGGATACTATTCCAAAAAGGCGTATTATTTTTTGAACTAAAACGATAATGTATCCATACAAATGCAACAATTTCCCAAAACATTATATCGTAAACACGATTTATTTCTGCTTTTAATGGTGTGTTCCATATACCATTAGTTTTGTTTAAACCCACAGTTAACAATTCAACAGCTTTCGTAGTAAATGTTATTCCTGTTGCCTCAAGTGGTTCTACGAATCCTGCACTTAATCCAATACCTATAACATTCTTATGAGCAATGCTATTGTGTATACCGCATTTCATAGTTAAGTGATTAGCTTTTGCTTCATATTCTCCAGTAGCTTCGCGAAGTGCAGCTTCTGCTTCCTCAGGACTAATAAATTTACTACTGTATACATATCCGTTACCTATTCTGCTAAAAATTGGAATAGTCCATCTCCACCCTGCAGGCATAGCAGTTGATCTTGTGTAAGGAAAACACTCTTTTACTGGATCCTTATACTGAGTTGGTAATGCAACTGCACGATCACATGGTAGAATATCTGTAATAGATGTAAATTCTACTCCTAGATTTTTTTCTAGTAATATAGACGCAAATCCTGAACAATCCAAGTAAAGATCTGCGCTAAATCTGTTTCCTTTGTCGTCAATCAGACATGTAATTCCATTGTTATCTTTTTCTACGTGTTCAATTTTTGTATTAACATGTGTGATATTGTCTCCAACTATTTCTCTCAAAGTTTTTACAATGTCATATGCTGCAAAATGTACTGCACCAAAATGCCTGTCTCCTGTTTGCGCATAATTTGTATCATAGCCGGCTAACTTAGGACTTTTGTTTTCTTTTGCCAGTTGGTATGCTGGTAACCAATCAACATATTCGTTACGCGGACGGCCAACAAAATAATCTGTTGTATACAAATTAGGTGCTATGAGTGTATTTTCAATAAAATCATTATCAACAAAATATTTTTCATCTGTCCAACCGACGAATTCAACACCAAGTTTAAAAGCTGCATTACTTGGTTTCATCCATTTTTTATGATCAATGCCGCAGTCGTGTAAAAATCTTGCAGTAGCTGGTTGTGTGCCTTCGCCTACGCCAATAGGTCCAAGTGTTTCGCTTTCAATAAGAGTAATTTCACAGGGAAATTTTAAATTGCGACTTAGATAAGTTGCAGCAAGCCATCCGCTTGTTCCACCACCAAAAATAATTATTTTTTTAACTTTATTAAATGTCATTTTCTTATCACCAATATGAATAATCCGTTCCACCATTCTCTTTTATTTTCTTCCGAATTCAACATCAGTTTTTGATAAGTTATGTGTGCGCCAAGAGCCTGTAGAGAATCAGTTGTTGCATTAACTACATCTGTCCAATTAGCATCATCCATGACGATTATTGCTTCGTTCGCTAACGCTGAATAGTAATACTGTATTGCATTATATGTGGTATCATAGTCATGCGGCCCATCATAGAAAAACATTTGTATTGATCCATTAAATGGCATTGTGTCTACTTCAAATAAATCAGAATTTATTATATTAATATTTGAATTGCCGGCATATTGCAAAATATTTTTTGCAAATGTATCTCGAGCATCGCCTGGTAATGTTATTTCACCGTTTTTAGATTGTATTCCATCTTCCCAGTTATCTATGAAATGTGCATTTAATGGATTATTTTGTAAAACTGCTGAAGCTGTTGCACCAACACCACATCCAATTTCCATATAACTTCCAATACCTTTTGCTAAATTGTTTAAAAGTGTCTGAACTCTAGGACTGGTCAGTCCTGGAATGTTATTATGCACTGTAGGAATACCAGATAATGCGATTGCGTTTACAACATGTCTGGATAAATCAGAATAGTGCAGATCTGATTTTTTTTCATAAATCTTATCGCAGTATTGGCATTCCCAACAATCAAATTTACAATTACGAATTTTATCACGCCATATTTCAATAGGTTTACCTACTAGTTCAGTTTCTTGTAAATATTGCTCAAATCCTGGAAATATAAATTCTTCTCCTGCAACATATCTTTCAACTAAATCCATAGTTTCATATAATCTACCTATATCTTCTCTACCGTGCATTTTAAAAACATTAATGCCTAATTCGTCAAGATATTCGTCCCAGTCAGCTTTCCATGGACTAAAGTTTGCTGTTTTTAAAGGAACACTAGCATCTTCTACATCCCACTTAGGACAACTTACACGGCTTATAGGATCATTAAAATACTGAGGAGTGTCTTTAGTTCTATTGTTATTAAATTCAAAATGCTCAACCATCATTGGACATGCACCAAGACATCCTTCGTTCGCTAGTAAACTTATCTGAATATCTTTGCCCATATTTACTTTAATCCAGTCTTTGGCTTGTTTGATACGCAGTAATGTATCTTTATCCCTCATTAAATCTCTATCAAGATTTATATAGTCGTATCCTACTTGGGCTAGAGCTACTACTTCTGAAGCAGTCCTTACATCTCTTAAAATAGTGTTTTTTATAAATAATTCTGGAAATGCTTTTTGAATTTGTCCTGTTGCTAACCAGTGTGTATGCGGTATTGTTGCTGCACGAATTCCAGCATCATACAATTTTTTAAAATTAATTATAAATGTATCTAAATTTGTTTGTGTAGGCGGAACTTGTATATTGTTAAACGTAGCACACACAGGAATACCTAGATGTTTTTGTATGTTCAATGCTGTTTCAATTCCATGTTGTTCTTCTTCAATACGAAAAACATCGCCCATTGCATCTTGCTTAAAAGGTGCAATACGACTAGTAAAATAAATGTCAGCTATCCAATCCTTATTTCTTTCTAAGAATTGATAAAATTCTAAAAATTGCTGTTCGTTTAATTTTGGATTTAGTGGGATACTAAAAATTTTCCTAGCATTAAAATTAATAATCAATTACGTTCTCCAATGTATTCTAGCCAACCTGTAATAATATATTTTTCTCCGCTCAACGGAGGATTACCTCGATGTGTATGTGTGAAAGAACCTGGCCAAATCATCAATCTTCCTTCTTTAGCAGAAACTCTTCTTTTTTGATACAAGAATTCTGTCTCCCCTCCGTGTTCTACATTATTAAGGTATATCATCCACGCACATACACGAGCTGATACTTCAGAAGAACTTGATTCATAGTGCCAGCGATGATACCCTTGTCCTGGAAGAGTTTTTTGAATTCTTGCACTTAAAATACCATGAGGTTCCGCATCTTGTAAAATGCTAAAATGATCTGCATATTGTTCGTAACACTTCCAAAAACGTTCTAAAAATATCTGCATAACAGGATTTTTTCTATATAAAGGAAGTTGCTCGTAATGAAACGGAAAAACTGTTTCATCATCCTTCATATGTTTTGGATTATCTTTTAAACTTTGTCGTGTGAAAGCTAGATTCATAGACTTAAGACTTTCAAAGTAATCTATGACTATCTTGCATTCGTCGTGCGTCAGCACATTGTCGTAAATAGCAATAAAATCTTCAAACATAATAATCTCTGGTTGGTTTTCAGAGTTATTTACTTGTTTTGTGCTATTTCAAAATTAAATGTGATTGCTATTCGTACAGGGCTTTTTGTTGGAAAAGAACTAGCATGAAAATGTTTACCGTTAAATAAAACCATTTTTCCTTTGCCTGGACTAAATCGTTTTTTAACAGTTAGTTCTGTTTTATGGGCTTCCGCTTCAGTTAGATCATCAGAAGTTTCTTCGTAGAGTGTAAAATCTCCGTCACAATCGTTCACATAATAAACACCAGTCCAGTGTGGTTTAATAGAATCAACATGTGGCAAATGAGGAGTGCTGTCGGGATGCTTAGTAAAAAGACCTAATCTAATTCTATTGTAGTTGACTACTTTGAATATGTCTTTAACTTGTTGCTCCATTGCGTGAGCTACAGGCATAAACGTTGGCAAATCAGGACTTCTAGGCTGACTATTGTAAACAACATTATGAAAAAATCCTGCAGCGCCACCCTTGTGAAGTTCGCCAGTATAACCGCCTACTGAATCGTAAACAAATGCCCAAGGAAAACTTGGATGAGTGACTAGATTTTCTATCTTATCTTGTACTTCTAGGCTTACAAAATCGCTAAGTTCGATGTATTCGTTGTCTATTAAAATCATTATTCAGATAATAAAAGTTGCGATGGACCCCAGTTGTTTTCTTCTACTAAAATATGACTAGTTGCAATATTAAATTTAGTATGCATTAGTTCTCTTGCTTCAAGGGTTGTAGCACAACTACTTATTTCTGTTAACAATGTTTTTTTATAATTTTGATTTTCATTAACTTGTTCAGAAGTAAGTTGTTTATAATGCAATTCTAATTCTAAACGCATAATTACTTTTAAAAATTCTAACTGTGATTTTTTATCGTCTTCTGTAAGGGTATAATAAACTTTAGGTTTAGTCGCATGTTCTTCTAGAGTAGCAAAAATTAATTCTTCGTGAATTTCTGAACCTTCAACAATACCTAATCTACCAGTGTGATCTGCTTTGGCAAATTTACATCCTCTTGCTATTTCTTCTGGAACAATTTCGTGTACAAATCCTGCAGCATTTATTTCGCCTATATAAGCATCTTCAATATCGGCTACTTCAAAGTGACTAAAACAATATTGATTAAACCATGTTAAATATGGAGATGATTTTAATGGATGATCAAATGGTACAGTTTCAATTATTATAAACATTTAGTAAATCCTGGTCTGATGTATTTGTGTTAATTGAGGATTCAGTATGTAAAGATTCTTTAATTGGTGTTAAATTCTCTATATTGAATTCAATTTTGTTAAGGTCTTCTGGACGTTTGCCTAACATCAACGAACGATAATGTGCATCAGACTCTATTAATTTATCGTGTACTTCTTGGCGTAATCCGTTGTTTAACGCTTCTAGCTGAAGACTAACTTCGTGTGTTAATGCAAGGCATTCTTCTTGTAACTTAGGTCCTAGTTGAGTTATTGCTTCCATATTTCCTGAACCAATTCTACCATATGCTGTTAGATCTAGTGCCGCTTGTTTTGCAAGGCGAACAATCCAATAGTGCTCTTCCCATTTGTTCTCTTCTTCCATATTGCCGAACACTTCAGTAATCCAATCTTTACCGTCTGGTGTTTTAGCATCTGGACCAGCTTTGAATTCTTCAATTAGCTGTACATACTGTTCGCGCTCAATATAATTTTGCGCTAGACGACGTCTATTTTGTTTGTATTCTTTTTCGTTTCTTAACAACTCAAGCTGAAGCATATTACGTTGTATAGGATCTTTTTCAAGTTCTAATTTTAAAAGCAACCCTTCTTTTTCAAGTTCCATTTTTTTTAACATGTATTCAAAATTTTCAGTTGCTTCTTCCATAGATTTAAGTTCTAGTAGAAGCTGACGAATTGTACTATATGGTGTTAGCTGACCATTAGTTACAAAATGTTTCATTTTAAACTTAGGATTTAAAAAATGTAAATTTAACGCCCTTTGTACAAGATTTTTTTGATTTTCGTCTAAATATTTTACATTAGTCTTGGCTTCGTCAGATGTTGAAAACTCTTTGTACTTTGCAAAAAGATCTTCTGTAAATGCTTGAACTTGATTCATTGGTAATATTTCCTTTTGATTGGCAAATTACTTATCAAGATTAATCTCTCCAGCCTACATGTCCTGAACTACATCCATCGTGACCTTTTGGCTCCATGGTGCCACCGTTTTGATATCCAGACTCAGTAGCATATACATAGGCATATGAACGATTATTTTGTCCGCTTGGATCATGTTGGCCTAACATATAGCCTTTATTTTGTGCCATACCAAAATTTTCTTCACCGTAGCCCCAACCACCTGGTTTAGTATAGGTATTTGATTGTGTTTCGCTAGCGATTAATGTGCGGCGGAAATTGTATCCTCCAGAATATCCCCCTTCGTTGCCGCCATACCCGTATCCTGTTTTTGCCATAAGACCTTTTTGCTGACCATGAGCTCCTGCTGAATATCCCATGTTAGCAACAGAATCTGTTGGGAAATAAACACGCTGAGTTTGTCCGCTATTTCCCCAGTAAATACCGCGATCTTCTCCTGAAATACCTGCGGCATGATCATTCCAGCCAGCTCCTAATCCAGCTGCATTTGATTCGCTAGCAAACGACCATTTTACAACTTGCCCTGTACCTTCACCCATAACGTATGCGTGATTTTTTTCATTATGAACACAACCGTTGTTCCCGCCACCACCACCACCAGAGTAGCTATTTTGTTTAGTTTCAGTACGCATATTGAAAGCAGTTGCACCACCGTTCCAAATATAGCATCGACTGTTTCCGCTGGCACCTGATTTATAGTGAAAGTTATCAATATTTCCGTCGCCTAAATTTGTTGTTGTATCTGTACTTACAACAGTTCTGTTAACGTTTGACCACAATGATGAATTTTTATAACCACCATGCATGTAATTGTAGTTAATAATTTGACGATAACGCCATGGAGTGCTTAGTGTAATTGTATATGTTCTGTCTGAAAAACTAGCTGAGTTTAACTGAGATGTGGCTCTTACTGTAAATGTATATGTTTGACTAGCTGCGTTTTGTCCTTGTACAGTATAACTACCTGATACTGTTCCTGTTGAAGAATTTATACTAAATCCTGGCGGCAAACTACCGCTACTAATGCTGTATGTTACACCACCACCGCCAGTAGGAATATAAGTTGCTCGTGTGCCTGACACACTTGATGCTGACGAATCACCTGTTACTGTAGTAGTACCTAAACTTCCTGCGGCCGCACTAGCCGAAGTATCTTGAGGACCAACGCCGGGACTAAATCCGCCTGTTCCTTTTGTTAACTGGTTTCCACCTAAACTTCCAAAAAATGGCATTTTATGCTCCTATTATATTTTAACCGTATGAACCTAATGAACCAATAGCAACAAATGTGCCGCTAATGTTATAGATATAGAAAGAAGCAACGTCAATTTTGTTTGCTCTTCCACTTGGTGTTACACCACCGGCCCATCCAATTGATACTGTTGAGCTATTAACTTGTAGTGTAGTTGGTACATAAGCTGTTCCGCCTTGACTTAGAATTAATGAAAGTGTAAATGCTCTTGTTGTTGTCGTTGGTACACTAGTCCAGTTAAATGTAAAGTTACCAGTCATACCAGTTAGGTAATAAACACCGCCGTTGGTAAATGCAGTTGACTGACTTGTACCGTAACTACTAATTGCGTAAACTGTTTCAGCAATTTCTGAAAGTGTTGTTAGCCCAGTTGCAGTCAAATCAGTAAATGTTCCTGCTGCCGCAGTTGTACCACCAATTGCTACATTGTTTAATGTACCCGCTGTTGCTGGTGCAATAGTAACTACACCAGTTCCCGTTGGTTGAATTACCACGTTTGCGTTTGTTGGACTCAACGTGACTGTTGAACTTGCTGTAATTGTACTTGCAGTTACTGGACCACCACCGCCACCTAGCACGACATAGTTACTACCGTCTGAAACAATTTGTATACTAGACTGAGAAAGGATTGTTTGAGTGCCTGCTAGTGATCCGGCTGAGCCAACAAACGAACCACTAGATGTACTTAAAGTAATTGTACCGCTAGTTGCGTTATAAAAAGTGAATGAAACTCCTATTGAATAAGGAGGAGTTGGTAAATTCACTGTATAAGGAGCAGTACCTGTAAACTTAAAGTAAGATCCTTCGACAGTCGAATTAATTGTTGAAGCGCCGCTTATTGTTTGTAAAGCCGTCGCTGTATTATATCGTGCCATAAGTATTATCTCTCTTTAATATTAGGTTGTTGAGGTCTCAATACCCCATACGTTTACAGTTACGTTGCTTCCTACGCTTGCCGATGTGCTTGAACTAGCCCAAGCTACGATAGCTTTTCCTGCGTCAGCTACTAAACCTGTACGTTCAAATACACCTTTTGGTGCTACTGTAACGTCATATTCAATCCATTCGCTTGCCGCAACTGATGCACCGTTAGCTGCCATTGCTAGACGAATGGTAACCGTAGATGCTTGAGTATTGCAAAAGCTGACATTGAACACTGAGTAATAGTTTGAAGGCACAGTATACACAGTAGCGTTTGTGCTAGTGGTTAAACTTGTGCTTCCTAATCTTCCTGTTGCCATGTTTTAATTCTCCGTTATTTTTGTGTGAAATATGCAAGTGCAACGGGTGCTCCGTCAATGCCACCTGTAAAATTCATTTTTGATGTTATATTTATTTGAACACCAGAGGTTGTACTTATAGTATTTCCTGCGATGTAGATAACACCTGATGTCAACGTATTTACGTTAAGTGTACTTGCACCGCCACCAATTTGTGACGTAATATACGCTTTGACTGCCTTTTGAGTTGGTAAAATATTGTCGCTATTTGCAGTAAAGTACGGATCTGTACTAAACTGATTAATAATAGCAGAACCAACACCTAAACTAACTGCTCCAAGTTGCAAGCTCTGTAGACCCGCTAAGTTAAACGCACTAGCATTCAATGTAGCAGTACCAGTTGCCTGTTGTACCCCAAACAAGTTACCAACGTTGAAGTTACCATCTTGGTCAGTACTTGTAAAGAATACTCGTCCTCCACCAAATCCAGCTGTTTGATTAGCTTGGATAGCCAATGTTGGATCTACGTTTGGATAGTTAGTTGCTGCTTTACCGCCTGTACCAATATACAAGAAGTCATGTCCAGTTAATCGTACTTGACTATACTTCAATTTTGTGGTAATTCCATCGCCGTGAGCTGGAGCATTTTTAGTTGTTAGTGCAGGATTAATTTGTAAAGTTGCAGTATAATTACCTGCACTACCCAATACATTAGTTACACTAACAAGTTTGTACCAAGTATTATTAATACTTGCAAACTGAACGTTTGCGCCTGCTGTTGGAGCAGCATAAAGTCCGCTGACGTTAATATATGCACTATTTTGATACAAATCGCTATAGCCGTCACCAGCAGTTGTAGCAGTAGCAGTTGTATTTGCACTACCACGGTTACTAAAGCTAGGATTACCTAATGCGCCATCGCCTTGACGTACACGCATTAGTGCTGTTTTAACTTTATTAGGATCAGTTACTGTAACAATTGGACCTGCACGGAAAGTACCTGTTAAACCTGTACCAGTTGTTAAGTCTACTGGTGTTGAACTTCCAGCAGTTGCACTAACTTTAAAACTTGTATTAGTTACGATAGTAGAACCAATTATATAGTATGTAGTGTTAGTTATTAAACCGTAACTATCTAAACCTGTAAATTCAACTGGTTGACTATCAACTAGATTAGTTGTGTTATCAACAGTAATTGAATCTGTTGAACTACCTGTTGTTGCTGTTACTATTCCTTTTGGATATGCACTACCAGGTTCAATCATACGAACTTCTGATACTGCACCGCTTGTAACTTTTACACGACCTAACGCAGTTGCCCCAACTGATAAACTTGCTCCGTTAGTACTTGAGCTGTTACTTACAGCGACCCAAATTGGATTGTTACTTGGATTACCAAATGCTAAACCTAACCAGTTTGTGCTTGTTGGTAAAGTTCTAACAGTCCAGTTAATACCGTCTGGGCTAGTAGCACCTACTGTTCCTTGCGAAATTGCTACAAACAGTCCTTGGCCATAACGGATCTGTGTCCAAGTATAGCTTGAACTTAAGATACTTGTTGTTGCTGCACCGCAAGTTGGTGCTTGTGTCCATGTTGCACCTAAGTCAGTTGAATATGCAACAGCACCATCGCTACCTAAAACAACAAAGCGTCCGTTACCATATGTAACGCTAACTGCTGTAGTAAACGGAATTGTTCCTCCTGCATTCCAACTTGTTGTTCCGTTGGCGCTGTAAGAAGATTTATTGCCACCGCCACCGTTTACTGCAAGGAATATTCCGTTGCCGTATACAGCAGAAGTGTACTTTCCTGCGCTTAGTGCATTTGCTGTATTGACTGTTGATGAGCGATCGGTCCATGTTGTACCATAATCTGAACTAGAAACAACACTACCAGTTCCGCTAGTACCACCAACTGCAATTATAATTCCGTTACCAAATGCTAGTGCAGACAAATCTGTTTTTCCTGTACTTGTGCCAGCAGTCCAAGCACTTGGTCCAACTAGTCCTGCAATAGTTTGTGTTGCACTATTGTTTGCTGTTCCAGAAATTGCAATAAATTTAGCATTAGTGTCTAGTATAGTAACATTTGGTACTGAGGTATAACCCGAACCAGCTGTTGTAACTGGTATAGAACTAATACCACCGTTTGTAAAGTTTCCTGAACCCAACACAGCAGTACCTTGAACACTTGCACCACCACCTGTTACAGTAACAGTAACTCCAGCTTGATCCAAATAATTTTTACCGCGTGTGTTAACAACGAAACTTGTAATTCTATCAGTAGCAGCTGTTACAGTTGGTGCTGTTAGATATCCAGAACCGTTTACTGTAACAGTGACAGTTGCAATCGCACCGTTACGTACTGTACATGTTGCAGTTGCGTTAGAACCGCTTCCGCTTGTAAACACGATTGTTGGAGGAGTTGTATATCCTACGCCACCGTTTACAATAGTAACACTTGCTACTTGGTCGGCTTGTGGTAATCCTGAACCGTTAGCATAACCCAACACGGCTGTAAGTACAGCTCCTGAGCCGCCAAGGCCGCCAATGACTGCTGTTGCTGTTGCGCCTTCACCGCCAACATATATTACGTCAGTCCATGATGTACTTGTAGTAAGTGCGCCAGCACTTGACCATGTTTTGCCATCGCTTGATTGACCAGCACTTGTACCGCCACTAGCTACTGCAACAAATTTTCCAGCACCATAAGCTGCTGCTGTCCAAGTTGCTGTAGCACTTAATGTGCGAGCTGTTCCTGTGTATCCAGGTGCAGTATACTGAATGCGTGGTTCAATAACGTAAGTTGTTGTTAAATCAAGTACGTTAACAACAGATTTTCCAGGAATTACATTATCCCAACCAGCAGCATATAATGAAACAGTTTGACCACTAGTATCAGCTGTGATATCAAATGTTCCGCCACCGCTTGTAGTACTAATTGTAAATGTTGTAGCACTTGCAATGGTTTTTACATAGTAAACTGTATTAGCACTTGCACCACCAACTGCTGTACCTAAATAAATTGGCATGTTAGCATATAGTGTTGCTGTACTTGCTACAGTTAATACATCCGAACTTGCTGTTGTTCCTGTTACTGTTAATGTTGTGAATGAATCTTTAACAATTTTAGCAATTTTATTACCGTTGTTATAGTTAATAATATTAGCAAATTGTCCGACACCAGTACCGGCTGTAATTTGAATACGCATGCCAATGTATGCTGTGCTTAATGCTGTATCGGTATTGGCAATAGTAATTTCACCAACTGCTCCTGTTTGAGCTGCATTACTTTGACTTACATAATTAGTTCCACCAACACTTGTTGATGTACCATCATTGTTATCAATCAAACGAGTTTCAAAAATACTAGCATCACGGAATTCATCACCCGTTGCTGCTGCGTTGTAACCGGCACCACTTATTGAGTGTACAGTATTTGTGTAATTAGAACCTGCGTTTGCAAATTCAAAACGTAATATTTCGTTAATACCATCAGTGTTTACGTTTGTAATCTGTGCTTGATAGTATCTATTGTTTAGTGTTGCTGTAATTGGCACTTCAAATGTATCAACACCTTCTGCGATAACACCGTATGTTCCGTATGAACTGTTACCGTTAGCAGCACGGATGCGAGCACCTAATTCTGCTAGGTATCCAGAATATGAATAGTAAGCAAATACAGAAATAAGTTCTGTTAATGCACCTGAACCAGTTGCCCACACACCGATACCATCGCTGATAATAGTTGTATAATCGTTAGCAACAATAGAACGGTTACCACCGTTGTGTAGGGCACCATCGATTTTCATACCCACACAACCGTCACCAAACAATGTTAAGTTTTGTGTGTAGCAAGAACGTGAGTTAATCCATACTTCAGTGTCGTTTGGTCCAAATCCGTGATCTAATGAAGTATAAGATCCGCCAGTTGGTCGACGTGTACCGTAGGCGTTTGGACTGCCTAGTGTTCCTGTAAGACCACTTAAAGTCATGTTGCGTAAACCAGAACCGTTACGTACATAGAACATGTCGCTAGACAATGAACCAGCTACAGCATTATTGTATAAAACTGCCGCACGTTTTGTTCTATAATTACCAGTGTATTGTAAATCGTAAATGATTGCATCTAAGAATGCTGTCATATCACGACGGCAACTTACTGCATCGTAAGAATAACGAACAGTCATTGAACCTGAACCGTCTGCTGTAATATCAACAGCTGAAGTTCCTGTTTTAGTTGTTGTTACTGTAAATGTAGTAGTTGTTGGAGTTGCTAGGACCCAATATGTGGTTCCAATAGCAATTCCGCTATCTGTAATATTTGTTCCACTGAACACAACTGGGTCGCCTACTGTTAAATTATGAGCAGAACCAGTTGTAAATCTGTTATTACTTGCAGTAGTTGTTGTTACAGTTCCACCATAACTTGCAGTAATATATGCTGTTGCTTCATATGCTAAGAATGTTTTATTAGCGCGAATAATTTCAGCGCCTTTAATAGTTCCCAGTGTGTTATTATATGTTACTGTACCGTGTGTTTCGTGTCCACTGCCTGCTGTTACAGTCATTGAACCGCTTGCTGTACCTGGATTGATAGCAGTGCCTTGGTAGTTGTCAGTAATTGTAATGGTAGTTGAGCTCGCAACGCTGGCAATCCAATACCATCTATTTGCCACTAGATTACCAAATGCAGTTCCAGCAAAGACAATTCGCATTCCAGCATACATACCAGTAGTAGAACCAACAGTCACTAGGTTGCCTGTTGCGGCTACATCTGTTGCTGTTGTAGTAACTGTTCCTCTAATTGTTGCAATAGCATTTTCAATTAAGTTAGTAGCTTCTGCAACTGCACCAGATGCAGCAATTTGTCGAGCTTTGTGACTAATAAAATTAATTGCATCTAATTCTGCGTCTAATTGATTTGCTTGAACATACAATGCACTTGTTGTTGCTCGTTGATATGAGCGACCTGCTGTGATAGCATTGAAGTTAGTTCCAAGTACCAAGTCATAGCTTAGTGCATCAACAATATATCCTGTATCACGAGAACAAGTATCACTGTTAAAATTCATTGATTGGTAATTTTTCTTTACCCAAGCAACTGTATCTGATTGAATCTCACTCTTACGATCTTGTAATCTGTTATATGCAGTTTGCAATGCTGAGCTTGCAAGGGCTATTGAAGCTGTTGGATATATTGCTGTTGGTGCTGAAGCGTTTGTGATCCAATCAATAACATCTTGAATACGATTTTCTGCAAATGTCGCAGCTCCTGCACTACCTGGGGTTCCAGATGTATCTTGAGTTGCAGTATTTCCAGAAGTTTCTGTTACGTTAGTTTCTAAAACAATTTGTCCAACAACAGTTTTCAATCTTCCATAAGCATCAAGAATAGCTGTTCTTTCGCTTGCGGCAATTGTTGAAACATAATTTGAATAATATGAGCTTCCTGCTATTAATGTTTGAACATTACCACCGTATGTCATGTCGTGCTGTAATGCATCTAGAATATAACCAACATCACGTTCGCAGTTTGCTTGGCCACCTGCTCCTAAGCTACTCCATAATGAGGAATAATTTAATGCGATATATGCACTTATTTCTGCTTTAATATAAGCATAGTTAGCAACAATTTGTGCTTTACCATCGCCATAGCCAATTAGATAACTGGTGTTATAACCTGTTGGTGTTGTAAACACAAATGTTGGAGTTTGTGCAAGACCATTCTTAGTAATATTGTAGATAATTTGTGAACTATCAACTACTGCCTTGGTTGCAGCTGTGCTACCTACACTTCCTGCTGGTAAACTTGTAACTTGAGTTTGTGTGTTACCGCTAGTAGGTGTAATTGATACATTAGTAATAAGATCTGATAACAACGCCTCTACTCGAGCCAGACCTGCAACTGTTTTTGGTTTATCATTTGATAATAAATCAATAGCAGGCATAGGTTGTACAGTTGTTGAACGCAATTCATCGCCAACAATCGCTGTATTTCTTGGTACTACGATTGGTAGTACTTCTGTATATGTGCCAGTCTTAACACTAATTGTTGTGTTGGGTTGAATAGCTGTTGCTATACCACTAGTTGTTCCTGCTGTTAGTGCAGTTGTAATAATAGATATTAAACCTGCAACAGTTGTAGCTGAACCAGCTTCAGCAGTAAGTGTACTATCAATAATTTGGCTAGCTGTTGCTGCTTGATTGTTTAATGTCTGATAGTTATTTGTTGGAGCAGTATTTGATAAAATATTTGCAATAAGAGTATTCAAATAATTTAGTGCTGATGTAAATTGTGATATTTCATAACTAACAATACCAGAAGCATAACCAGTGCCAGCAGCATTAAAATACGCTAATGCATTTGTTGTTGTATCTAATGTTCCGCCGTGGCCTAAATCGTGAATGACTCCGTCAATGGTATATCCAGCATCTCTTTCTGTTCTAGTTTGGTCGTAGTTATAACGCCCTGTAGTTGTAACACTACCAGTAGTACTGATTGTTACAGCTACACCGCCAACAGATGAACTGACTGTAAAGTGTGTTGTATCGTCTATTGTTTTAACATAATATGCTGTACCAGCAGTAATTCCGTTTGCATTTGCACTAAACACAATTGGCATGTTTAGTGTTAAACTGTTGGTTGTACGACTAATTGTTCCTGCAACAGTTTGTGGACCATATGTACCTATTAAGGCAAAACTAACACTGGTTGTTGTACATGCAGTAACAGTATGAGTACCGTTAAACGCACTTGGTGTTATACCGTTAACAACAATTGATTCTCCAATTGCGTATGGAGGAACTGTTTGTGCTGAAAATCCAACTGTTGCTGTTCCTCCAGATGCTGTTGCACTTGCTGTGGCTAGTGTTGCTAGTTCGAGTTGATTTGGTCTTGAACCATCGCTTGATGCATAAGTTTTTCCAACATCTGCACTAAATGTAAAATATGTGTAGTTGTTTACTTCTTTCATTAAGAACTGTTTGTTCTTAGCGATAAGTGCTGTGGCATTTTGATGCAAGTAACCTTTTTCAACTAATTCGCAAGCATAGCGAATTGTTCTTAGTGGATTTTCTGGACTTGATCCGTAGTCTGCACGGTCAGTACCGCCCAATGACACATAGATTAAATTATTAACCTGGCCAAAATATCCCCAACTTGGTAAACCATTGCTTACTCGTAAAATTTGTCCGTCTTGACCAATTGGTAAACGTGCTGGTCCAGAGCTGCTGTAATAGAATGTGTCGCCTGTTGCAATTAACTGTGCAGATTCCGCACCAGCTGTTAACAAGTTCCAGTATGTACCTGTTAGATCTGCGTCTGGTCTATTACCGCTACTCGCTGTGTGAGAGTTTACACAGACATAACTGTTTGCACCATAAAGTACGATATCGCCTAATACATACGCTGTGCTGGTAGTCCATGTAACTGCAATACCTGTTACAGTAACAGTTGCAATTGGTCCGGTGCCGCCACCGCCTGATATTGTTGCAACAGTTACAGCTACATCGTTTACTGGGCTTTGGCCACCAACTGCTGTACCTAATATTTTTAAAGTGTCGCCTACAGTGTAACCAGTGCCGGCTGTACCGCCAATAGTAACTGTATAAACAGCATTGTTTCTTGTAACATTAAATGTTGGGCTTCCTGAACCAGTAGCACTTACGTTTGAACTTGCAACGTTAGTGTATGAAGCACTAATATTTCTCCATGCCAATCCGCTGTTTAGTTGACTCCAGTATGTGCTATTTGGTGGCACGTTACCTGAGGTATCTTGTACAGCAAGATATGTATAACCACCTAGACTAACAACATCTCCAATTTCGTAATCTGTTGAATTGACATATTCGCCTTGGAATTTAAATCCAGTTGTAAACACAGACCAATAACTTGTAGCAGTTGAAGGAGTTTGTCCAGTGTGGTTTTGTAAAGCAACATAAGTGTATCCACCATATGTTACAATGTCGCCTACTTGATAAGCTGTACTGTTACTCCATGAACTTTCAAATTGAAATCCGTTTACAAAAATTGTAAAATCAGCAGTACTGAATGTGGCAGAACTTGTGTGTGCTGTTGTACAAATCCACAAGTCAGCACCGTACTTAACTACGTCATTTATTTTATAGTAAACAGAACTTGCACTCCATGTACCCTTGTAGTCTAGGCCTGCATTTAGTGTATCCCATTTTGCAGAATCTGTATAGAAATCCGCTGTTGTTGCGCCAGATGTATGAGCAGTATTACAAACATAAGTGTAACCACCAAATCTTACAACATCGTTGAGCTTGTAGGCAGTAGTTGTTGCCCAATCAGTTTGCCAATCGAGACCAGTAGCAAATATATCCCAGTTAGTAGCACTAAATGTTCCAGCTGAAGTATGGTTTGTTTTACAAATGTAAGTTGTACCACCATATCTAACAATAACTCCTGGACTATATGCTGTTGCTGGTGTCCAATCACCGCCCCATGTTTGGCCGTCTGCCATTAGATTCCATTTTGGAGTTAGGGCTGTAAGATCTGTATTAAAAGTACCAGATGTATGTGTTACTACACAAATGTATGTTTTTCCGTTGTATGCAACAACGTCGTCAACAATGTAACTTGTTGTAGTGGCCCAATTGCCCTTCCATACGAATCTGATTCTACCTAGTTTAAATTCTGCCATTTTATATCATCCTCTGATAGTATTTATTTGTTTTGTTAACGCCCTGGTGGAACGCTTCCTTTTCGATTCCAAGTTCCTGCAAACATTGTTAGTGCCGCACCATCCCCTGCCCATGCCCCTGCTGGGCCTTTTACAGTAACTTTTTTAGGCATATTAATTCTTGAACCTGCAATTCCTTCTGGAACTTGGTTGGTTATAAAATTAGGATTGCCTACTGATATAGTACCAGCAATTAAATTACCTGTAAATGTGTTTGAACCACCCTGGCTTAAACGACTAGTTACATAGGCTTTAATTGCTTTTTGTGTTGGTATAATTGTATCGCTGTTTGCCGCCAATGTACCATCTGTACTAAACTGTGTAATTACAACACTTGATCCGCCTACTGCAATACCTCCTAAACTCAAAGTTTCTAATCCAGTTAATCCAAACTGACTAGCACTTAAAGTAACAATACCTGTTGCTTGTTCTACGCCAAACAAGTTACCTACTTTAAAGTTACCGTCTTGGTCACCGGTTGTATAGAATACTCGTCCATAATTATTTTCAACAGTTTGATTTTGTGCTTGTAAGCTAGTTTCTACCGGCACACTTGGATAATTAGAGTCGTAAATGTTTCCGTATCCAATACTCAACATATCATGTCCAGTTAATCGAACTTGACTGTATTTTGTTATAACGCTGATTGCTGTTCCATCATCTGGGCTAACATCTGCTGTAATGTTTGGAGAAACTTGTATGTTTGCTTCAATATTTGGAGCAACAGTTCCATACATAACAGATGCACTAGTCACTTTATAGATTGTACTATTTCCAGCTATAGTTAAATCGTCACCTGGTGAAGGAATTCTACTTAATCCATCGCAAATTAATGTATATCCTACTTGATAAGAATCTGCATAACCATTTCCTGTAATTGTGACAGTAGTAGAATTTAGACTGTATCCAACACCCTTGTTAATAATAGTTGGATTACCTAATGAACCATTGCCTGTTCGTGGAACAATTACAGCATCTGATGTGTTATTAGGATCTGTAAATGTTACAGTTGGTAAACTTGTATAGTTAGAACCTGCTTCCCACATGTTAACACCGGTAATCACATTTGATGTAACAATAGTTCTGCCTTTTGCTCTTACTCCTGCAAAAATATTACTTCCAGTTTGTGATCCCGCTGCTGTTACAAATACTCCATTGTAGCTTGTTCCAGTATAACCAAAGTGTATAGCGGTATATGCAGAAGGTGTCACAGTTCGTTGTTTCCAATTAACTCCGTCGTCACTTGTGTATGCTACAGAACTTCCTGAATTTATTACAACAAACACGCCTTGACCATAGGCAATTTTTGTACCAGATACTAGTAAATTACTTTCGTACCAGGTAATGCCATCAAAGCTATATGCTGTTTTTGTGCCGGCACTTGAAATTGCTACAAATCGTCCGTTACCGTACACTACATCTGTCCAATTAGTTGAAGTAGGTAATGTTGAACTAGTCCAAGTAATACCATCTGATGAATATGCTGCTTGTGTTCCGCTAGTTGCTACTGCTACAAAAATGCCGCCACCGTAGCAAAGTCCTGTCCACGTTGCGCTTGGTAAACTATTACCTGCGCTCCATGTTGCACCGTTGTTGGTTGAGTATGCTGCTGATGAGCCGTTGGCGATTGCAACAAACTTGCCAGCACCATATACTACTCCAATCCAAGAAGCACTGACTGGTAATGTTGCAGTTCTCCAACCTAGTCCGTTAGCTGAACTATAAGCTATAGTATCTGTACCACTAGCAACTGCAACCCAGTAGCTATTTCCAAATGCAATTCCTGACCAGTTTGATGCAGTCGGCATTGTAACTGAGGTCCATGTTACACCGTCAATTGATCTTGCAGCTGCAGCACTTGATCCTGCCACTGCCATAAAATAACCGTTGCCGTAATCTAATGCGGTGTAAGTATTTGAACCTTGATTAACCAAAGTCATTGAACTTTGACTGAATGCAGGGTCTGAATAACTTAATCTAGGTTCTATAAAATAAATGCTAGAACTGTCAAGGCTTGAAGCAATTGGATATCCTGGAATAATATGATCCCATCCTACTGCTGCAAGACTCATAGAACCTGTAGCGTTGCTAAGAGTAACTGCGGCCACACCGCCATCTGTTGCTGTTACAGTAAAACTGCCATTTGATTTTGATAAAATATAATAGTTTGTTCCTGCGGTAACTCCTCCAAACAACGGTGTTGCGATAGTTGCATTCATTGAACCTGTAGCACTTGTTGTTAGTGTTTTTGGAGTTGTAGTTGTACCTGTCATCGTTCCGCTAGCAGTTGACAATGTAAAATCACCGCCTGTAGTTCTAACGATCATGCTACCAACACCGCTTGATAAGTTAACTGCGGATCCGCCAGGAGTACTACTGATAGTAAATGAAACACCGTCGTTAATTGCTAGAATATAATATGTAAGCTCTGGTGTAATATCTCCAAAACTTGTTCCACTAAAGACAACTGGTTGGTTAGCAACAAATCCTGTAGTTGAACTAACTGTAACAAGATCGCTTGTTCCGTTTGTAGCAGTCGCTGTTCTTGTGATTAAACTAGAAGTAACACTAAAAGTAGTACTGTTAACAATTCTGTTTACATAGTAAACTGTTCCGTTGGCAATATTACCAAAAGTTGATCCTGAAAACACTATTGGATTGAAAGTTGTAAGGCTTGAAGTGTTATCTGATGTTGTTAATACATTGGTTGTTACTGTAGTATCTGTGATTGCTACCGTAGCTAAGTTTGCAGAAATACTAAATGTTGTTGCATCAACTATACTGTTTACATAATATGTTGTTGCTGTTGCAACACCACCAAATATCGAACCTGAAAACGTAATTGGCATATTAACTGACATATTGGTTGTTGAACCAGTCAAGTATCCTGTATTAGTTGGGAAATTAACTGTCATTGAACCAGAAGCAGTAGTCAACTGCCAGTCAGTACCGTATTGTTGAGTTGCAACACTAAATGTATGTCCATCTGGATCAATGTATGAAACATAATAGGTAAATCCAGTTGTGACACTGCCAAATACTGTTCCGCTAAAAGTAACAGGCATGTGTAACTGTAAGTAAGCGGTAGAAGCTGCATACAATGTATTTGTAGTTCCGCCAATTGTTGATGTAACTGCTGAACTTCCTCTAGCAGAATTAGTTACTGTTACATTGTAATATGTTGGAATAAATTGTACAATTTGATTTAGATATAGCGATGTAGAATCTTGACTTCCGGTAATTGTAAACGAGTTATCAGCTGCCGAAGATGCTGTAACAGTTAACACATCAAACGATTCTTTTAGCACTTGTGCAATTTTTGTTCCAGAATTATATGCGCTGATGTAACCGTACTGTCCAGTACCAGTACCACTGGTAATAAATGCTCGCATGCCAATATATTTAGAACTAGTATTGTTGTCTGAACCAGCAAGAATGACATAGGTATTTGTGCCGCCTTGTGCATTATTACTTGCTGTTAAATATCCATCACCGCCATTAGTTACACGAGTTTCAAATACTGATTTGCTACGAATTTCGTCACTTTGAATTACAGCACCAGAACCTGATCCTGTTATTTGATAGTTTGCAAATGCTGTGTAACTTACTGCTGTATTTTCTAAATAAAATCCTAAAGTTGCATCGGTAACATCTGTTTGAATTTGTGCTCCGTAAATATTAGAATAAACTCCGGTTGTTCTTGCATCATATCCGTTTGGATATACACGAACTGTAAGTGTATCATTTAAACCAATTTTATCCCAAATTGTAAACCATAGTCTATACCATCCTGCTTGTGTTTGAGGGATAGCACCGTACTGAGTTGGTAAACTTCCTGCAACTGTTCCGCCTAATAGTGTTGTTACACTAGGCGTTACTGCTCCGTTAGAGAATGCAAACTTCACTCTACTTGAAACTGCTGTAGATCCAGAAAACTTAGCAAATACATCCAAGTAAGAAGCTGTTCCTGCTTTTACATATAGACTTACTAGATAGGGTTTACTACTGCCAACAGGCACAGTACCTGTACTAGTTACAGTTGCAATAGAACTTGATGTTAAAGATGCAACAGTAATAATTAAATCATTTGTTCCGTCTAATCCTCCTAGTACTGCACCGCTAATTTTTATTTGATTACCAACAACATAGCCAGTGCCGCCAGAGCTGGCAACGTTAACCGCTACAGCATACGATCCTTGGCCCGTTACAGTAACATCAAATGTTGCTCCTGATCCTGATCCTGACAAGTTTGTACCGTTAAGTGCTGTATATGCTGCACCGCTTGGTGTGATTGTAACTGCTTGTTCGATGTAGCCTTGGTTTGCTGTTGCAGAGTTGGTTGTTAGAGTCCACGCTTCGGCAAAACCCGTTGGCGCAGTTGTATTTTGTTGGAAACCAACATAACCATCGTTAGACCATACACCGTTTAAGAAATTATTTGTGTATTTTAATAGGTTAGTTGTAGTAGTTGTATAATTTCTTCCAGAATTTCCGTACTGTAGTTTCAATAATTGAGCATTGAGCCCTAAACTACTTTGCACACTTGCTTGAACTTGTGTTGATTTATTAAACACAGCGCCTGTCAATGGAATTTCTGTAGCATCAAATCCTTCTGCAATAACACCAAATGTTCCATATGAACTATTTCCGTTGGCTGCACGAATACGTCCGCCATTTTCTGCTAGATATCCAACGTAATTATAATATGTGAATACTGAAATAAGTTCTGTCAATGCACCACTATTAGTACACCAGCAACCAATACCGTCACTGATAATATGAGTAAAGTCGTTAGCTACAATAGATTTGTTACCGCCGTTGTGTAATGAACCGTCAATTTTTAGACCATTACATCCTTCACCAAATGTCGTAACGTTTTGAACATATGGGCTACGACGGTAAATCCATGCGCTAGTATCGTTTGGTCCAAGACCTGGATCCAGACTAACAAAAGACCCGCCAGTTGTACGTTTTGTTGCCCACTGATTTTCAGTTGTTAGTGTTCCTAGTAATCCAGATAAAGTTAAGTTTCTTAAACCGCTTGAGTTACGCATATAGAACATGTCTTTTAATGCTTCTCCGGCATAGATTCTCATAAATCCTATTTCGTTTGAAAGAGCAAAAGTCCCGCCATTAGGAGATGTGCTAACACTAAAACTTGTAGGCGTAATACTTGTGCCTCTAACGTAGTATGTTGTACCAGCAGTTACATTTCCAAATGTTGTTCCTACAAATTGTACAGGCATATTTGCTGTAAGACCTTCAGTTGATATAACTGTAAATGAAGAATTTGTGGCATTAGATAGAGTTGTTGAAGAAACATATGAAGTAGCAGGTTGTACTGTTACACCGCGTAGCTCATCTCCAACTACTGCTACGTTAGCAGGAATTGTAATTGGTAGTTGCTCAGAATATGTGCCAGTTTTTACAAATATAGTGGCACTAATACCATCGTATGGGACTGGTACGGTAGCTGTACTAGAATTAGTTAAGGCAGTTGTAAGTATATTAAACAAACTGTCAACGGTTGCCGTTGCACTAGGAACTGCGCTTACACTAGCAGATGCATTATAAACGTTAATTATTCCAAACATCATAGCATGATTCTGACATTGATAATATAATGTGTCAGGTGCGTGATATGGAATAGTGAATGTTATAGAACCGTTGTCAGTTCCTGCATTCAATACCCCTTCTGAAAATATTTTTGTAGCATTGTAACCGCCGCCTTGTGTTTGAATCCACAGTGGGTGCCCAACAGCATTTACACTAAATGTATAAGTATTACCTCTTACTAAATTCAGTGTTACATTACCTATACCGTTTAAAACAAATGCCATTGAACCGCTATTTGTTACTGTAATAGTGCTTGAATTAGCAGGAACAATTTGTCCGGTTTCAGCAAAATAGTTTGTGTTAATAGTTTGACTAATTGGAGACGGAACTGAGTTTAGCAATTGATAATTATTAGTCACGGCTGTATTGCTTAGAATTGACTGTGTCAATGTACCTAAATAATTTAGTGCCGCAATAAAATATGGCATTTCAGCAGTGACTTCTGCATTAAAAAATGTTGTGCTGGTTGCAAAATAAGCCAATGTTGCTGCAACAGTTTGACTTGTGCCTCCTCTAGTAATGTCGTAAATGACTGCGTCAATAACATAACGTGCATCTCTACGAGTTTTTGTAGCATCAAAAGTAGAAGCAGGTGTAAATGGACTTATACTATTTGTTTTTTGATATATCATCCACTGATACATTTCTTCAACCATAAATTCTTTATTTGCCTTAAGCAAATATGCAGCATTCTGATTAATAGTACCATTCAATAAAGTTTGGCAAGCATAACGAATAGTTTTCCATGGCTTGTCAAGAGTCACTCCGTGCATTAAATCATCTGTACCATCTGTACTAACATAATACACATTAGAAATTTTATTAATAAATCTCCAACTAGGAATGTCATTTGTTACTCTTAATGAATATTCATCAGGACCAATAGGAACAGATGTATACGCATTATTTTGATAGATTGTAATATCGCCTACTGTGTTAGCAGCATTGTTTCTTGCGTGTAATAGATATACTGCCCAATAAGTATTTGTAGAATCTGCCGCTGGGCTATTTGAAACCAGTGCAGAATGAGGATTGATACAACGGTATGTTGCATTTTGCCATAAGACTAAATCACCAATAACATAAGTGAGACCTTGATCCCAAAAACCTCTCCATCGAATACTTGGGACTATTAGTTCCCAAGTTGGATTATTAACGCCAACAAATGTTAAAGGACCTGCAGGAGTACTATCAGGTGCTTCGTTCAACAATATTGTTTGGCCGCTATTTGATGTTGAAATAACTGTTTGACCTTTTCTAAATCCGTCACCAATTACAACTTGTCCTACAGTGATATTAGAAACGTATGTGCCAGTTACATTTAAAGTTGTTCCACTACTGCCTGTTGGCTCATATGTAGCAGCAATTGAATTACTTAAAGGATCAGTTCCTGTGTTGTTTGCTTTAGCTATAAACAAACGGCCACCACGTCTAACTACACTACCTTCTTTATATGGTGTAACATTGTCCCACTCGCCTTGTTCACGGAATCCTGTGGTTATTACTTCCCAGTAACCTGATCCTGAACTAGGAATATTTCCTAAATTGTTGCTTGAAGTGCTGCGATAATCATATCCGCCGTAATTAACAATGTCATTTAAATTATATGATGTAACACTTGACCAAGTAGTTGTATATTTTTCTCCTGGTAGGAACATTGTCCAGTACGAAGGATTAAAACTGGCCTGCGCTGGATGTGCTGTTGTACATTGCCAAACATCGGCGCCTAGTTTTACTAATTCGTTTATTCTATATTGACTGTTTGGACTCCAATTGCCTTTGAAATCAACACCTTGTATGTATACGTCCCATTTTGCTAAATCTGCTTCAAGGCCTAAAATTGCAGTTGCTGCTGACACATGGTTATCGTTACAACGATAAACATTGCCGCCGTAGCGAACAATATCACCAATACCATAATTTCTAGAAGTTGTCCAGTTAGCATACCAGTGATCGCTGATTGCAATCGTTGTCCATTTAGCTTCGTCAGTTGCGAAAGAAGTTACACTAGTATGAGCAGTATTGCAAGAGTAAACTTCACCGCCAAAATGTACTATGTTTCTTAGACTGTAACTTGTATTAGGCGCCCATTCACCAATCCACTTTGAACCTTCTAATTGTAGATCCCAATATGCTATAGGTGTTTCTGCTAAATCATCATAGAAATTACTCGATGTATGTGGTACTAAGCAAACATAAGCCTTGCCTTCGTGTAGAACAATAGCATCTCTGTTGTAAAAAGTATCTGTTGCCCAAGTGCCTGACCAAGTAAATCTCAAGCGACTAAGTTTAAATTCTGCCATTTTTTATTATCCTTGTTCTTTATACAATTTGTGACGGATCGTACGTATGTGTCTTGTTTAATTTTACAACAAGTTCCCCATTCGCATTAATATAGTAGTAAACGCTTCTGCTGTCCCAACGATATTGATCCCAATGTAAATTACTGTATGGTCTGCTGTGATCTTCAGCTAGACGTCCGTCAAAGAAATCTACTCCATATTCAAAATCTTCAAAATCATTCTCTGCTAGTCCTGGATCATTAATAATGATTGTTGTGTCGATGTCTTTCAACTGATCGATTCTTAAAAAATATAGTAGACCATCATCTGTTCTACGCAATGCATAAAAATATCTAGGAACACCTTCACCTAACAAATCTAAATTTTCATTTCCAATATAATATGTCATAGTGAATATCCTTAAACAATTTCAACACAACTTAATACTAGATCCAAGCTGTCGTCTTCTGACGATTGAATATACATTTCAGTATCTGGCGCTAAAATTAATTTTTCGCCCCCATTGATTACTCGTAAACTTTGATTTGGGGGGACCGCAACTTCTTTAACATAATATGCTGTATCATTTGGTGTTGACTGATTAGTGTCTGCTAATCGAATATTTGCTAATACAACATTTTCCGACTTGTTAGTTAAACTTAAACCAATAACTGTAGTGTTAGCAGTTGGCCTGCTAACGCCCAATATGTTTCCTGTTGTAAGAATCAACTGTTCTGTTGTTCCTATTCCGTCGTATAATACATTTCTAAAGAATGATGCCATAATTTTTATCCAAATAATAATGCAGTAACAATACCCAATTCTGTTGCTTGAGCAGAACTAATACCACTTGATGTTCCTGCTACGTTAACCCATGTTACTCCGTTATACACTTCTACATATGAGTAGAATGTGTTGAATCTAATCATACCTGTTTCAGTAACTGGAGGAAGTGTTGATAAATCGCCACTAGGAATAACAACTCCGTTTGTTCCTGAAATTTTTACATAACCTGTTCCAGCTTCTAAAAATTCTGTAATAGATCCGCTTACTGTATTTGTAATAGTGTTGTTTCGAATTGCAAAGTTACCAATTTTAACACTACCTGTACCGCTTGTTGTTAAGTTAATATCAGAATTACTTACTGATGCACTAATAGTATCATTTTCAATTGTAATATTATTAGTTTCAAATCTCGAAGTGTAAAGTTTTGTACTATCAATAGTTGCGGTTAATGTATTATTTGCATAAAAATAAATTACATTATCATTAGCACCTGGCGTTGCTTCGGCTAGTACTCTTGTTAATCCATCTTCTGATATAACTCCGCTCATTTGTAACCAGTAACCGTTATTCCAACTTTCATAACGATTGAGTGTGGTGTTATAACGAATCATTCCGTTAGTAGGTGTTGCAGGTCTTTCTGCTGTAGTACCTACTGGAATTACTAATGCTTGATTGCTGCTGACAACAACATTACCTGTTCCTTGTGGAGTTAGTGTAATGTTTGCGTTAGTTGCTGTACTCTGAATGTTATTGTCAGTTATTTTTAAACCTTCAAAAACAACATCACCAGTTCCGTTAGCAGTTAATTGTAAATCTGTTCCGCTAGTTCTTGTACTGATTGTGTTACCGCTAACTAAAATGTTTGGTAACTGTACATAACCGCTAGCTGTAATATTACCAGTAACTTCTGTATTTCCACTGGTTGTAAAATCTCCAGTTTGATTAATATTACCAGTTTGAGTAATAGTTCCAGTTACACTGGTATCCTCTAAATATGTTGTTCCTGTAGTAACTGTTAAATTTTGTGTAACAGTTAATGATTGATCAATTTGAACATCATTGTTAGGAATATAAATTCTTCCAGTACCGTCTGCTGTTAAGTTTAAATCTAAATTTCCACTAGTTGTAGTAATTGTGTTACTGTCAATTGCTAGATTATCAACTTCGACCCTGCTTAAAAAAGCAGTTGCCCACTGAGCACCTGATGCGCCCAAATCGTAGAATGCAGTAGTTGACGGTATTAAGTTACTATTAATTTTACCAACAAAACTAACAGTATCGGTATTAGCATCTCCAAATGTTACATCGCCTTCAAATGTTGATGTTCCTACTACTTGTAAATCATCATTTACAGTTAAATCATCAACTGTAATATTAGTTGTTGTAACAGTATTTGCATAAACATATCGCCATGCTTTTCCGCCTGTAGCAGGATCGCTACCTAAATCATAGGTGTTATCAATATTAGGAATAATGTTACTGTTAATATCTGCTTTAAATTCAATATTATCAGTGTTTGAATCGCCTAGTGTTAAGTTTCCGTCAGCAGTAATAGTTCCGGTAGCATGAAGGTTACCAGTAATATATGTATTACTGTTGATATTAATTTCACCAGTTCCAAGAGTTTGAATTTCTAAATCAGTATTTGAACTTGTGACTTCAATAGTGTTATTTGCAATTTGCAAATCGCCTAAGGTTAACTTAGCTTGATAGACAACAGGATTTATACCTGCTGGGGTTAAATTAATAACACTATTTGAACTTGCTATTGTGTTGCCACTAATTGTGAAAACATCAGTTGTACCAATTGTGGCTTGTGTTGTTGCTTGTAGATTTGTAGTACGAGTTGTACCGTTAACGTCAAAGTCGTAAGCTGGCGTAGCAGTTTTAACGCCGATTCTGCTATTAACAACATCAAGATAAAGAAGGTCGGTCTCAAAAGCCAGATCTACGCCATCACGAAGTAGATTCGCTTTTAAGAGCGGACCAGTAATTCGACCAACAGCCATCAGCTCTCCCTTTGACCCCGTGTTTCACGGTTAACCGAATTTTCAGCCCAGGGGCTCTATGCTGGTTTACCACAGGTTAATATCGTAAGAATTTGGTCAATTCTTACAGTAATAGTATTTAGCTGATTGGGGTTTTTAACCTAAGATGATAGCCCATAAGTTCATAATTTCTTCAACCTCAGCTTCGCTAGCTGCAAGTGAAGTTCCTGAACTTGGTATCCAATTAAGACCGTCGTATACTTCGAGGTATCCTTGATCTGTACTATATCTAAGTTCTCCTGCTTCTGCTCCTGCAGGACGTTCTGCATCAGTACCATACGGAATAGCAACTGCTCCAGAACCTGCAAATTTAACATAACCTGAACCAGTACTAGAAATAATTAAAGAACTATTTGTTGTATTTGTAATAGTATTGTCTTTAAACAATATACTATTAACATCAAGAGATCCAGTGCCGTTAGGTAAAAGTGTTAGATCATCTGATGTTGTAAGTGGAGCTATAGTATTTCCGCTAATGCTAACATCATCTGCATACATAGTGTTTGCATTTAGAGATGTTGGAGTTATTGTTACTTTTACAGTTCCGTCGATGCCAAAACGTAAAGTATCATCACTAGCGCCTGGAGTTAATTCTGGAGTGATATATGTATTTCTATCGCTGTCGTATAAATTGTTTAGATTAACCTTGCCGGTTGGTGCGTATCCTTCTACTAGATTTGAACTAGTATTGTATCGCAACTCTGCAATATTAACTAAATCTCTAGTAGTGCTATCTCCTAATGGGAGAACTAAAGATTTGGTAGAACTAATAGATACAAGCCCTGTACCGTCTGGAGATAAAAATATACTTTTTTGAGCTTCGGTTGTAGGACTGGCCCACACGTTACTAAAAGTAGAATCTGATACTTTTAGTTTTTCTTCAATAATAACGCCGCCAGCATCTTTGCCTTCAAATACAATATCAGCATTTGTTGTTGTAGCAGATATTTCAGACCCTTCTAACTTGATATTTGCAACTTCTAAGTAACTGGTTGCTCCAACTCCAAGTAAATTATTATTAGCAAAAGTTCCGATAATACTAGTACTGCCAGTTTGATCAATATCTCCTACTACTGTAGTAGTTCCATTAATTTCTATATTTTTAACACTAGTGATTCCATCAACTGTTAAATCTGTATCAACTGTTAGATCGTTATTAATCTGAACATCTGCTGTAGTAACACGAACTTTACCAGTACCATTAGCACTTAATTCTAAATCGGTGTCAGTTGTAAGAGTAGTAATAGTTTCGTTTTGAATATCAACTGTAGAATCAACTAGTAGTTGATTGAAATATCCAGTGTTCCAAACGTATGGACCTATATTAGTTCCTAAGACATAAAAATCATCTTGATTAGGAATTAAGGAAGAATCAATTACTGAGTTAAATGTTATGTTTACAGAAGAGCTGTTTCCTAATTGATGTGTAGCTCCAGTAAAACTGTTTGTTCCTTTTGATAATAGTGTTTGAATTACAGACAAGTTATCAACAGTTGTTGTGCCTATTTCAAAATTATCAGTATAGACTACTTTCCATGTTTGAGATGAAGATCCTAAATCCCAAGTGTTGTGATCGTCTGGTATAATATGACTGTTTATGTCAGCATCAAATTCAACATTGTCAGCAGCATCACTACCAAAAGTAATATCTCCATCAAATGTTATATCTCCGGTTGCGTGTAAATCACCGTCCACATTGACTTTAGTTGTAGTAAATTTAACTTGTCCTGTTCCATTCGCAGTTAAATTAATGTCACTGTCTGCAACTATGTTTGAAATTAGTTTATCACTGATTCTAAGATCCGATGTACCAATACGAGTTGTTATAATTTCTGGATTTGTTGTTTGATCTGGGCTTAATGTAATGTTACCAGTTAGTGCAGATATTTCGTGTCCAAGTACTACTAAGTTAGCAATGTCAAATTGATTGTCAACTTGTAGGTCGTCTTGAAGATTACTAGTTGTTAGAACTTGAAATAAGCGTGTTGGGGTATCAGTATTAACACCAATACGGCCATTTACAACATCTAAAAATAGTAGATCGTTCTCAAACGCTAAGTTCTCTTCGCCTGCACCTGAATTTTTTCTAACAAGGTTGCTTGCGAGTAACGGGCCACTAATTCTGCCTAGCTCAATGCCCATGTGTGCTCCTTACTGATCGAAGCCGTGTAAAATAACGATTGGTGTGCTAAGTCCAGGGCTTGCGGATGTAAATTTAATATAGTATTTTGATGCATCTGGTCCAGTGTCGTAAGGTGCACCAATTGTTGTTCCTGTTTGTATCAAATAGTTTGTTGTAAAAACTTGAATGACATTGCCAACAATGACAATTAAGTTATTTCCGGTCCATGTTGAGCCGCTTTCTACAACTGTAGGTGGCTGATATGTTAGTGGACCAAATACACTAGTTGACCCGTCACCTGTATAATTGTCTCTGTTAATTTGAGTTGCTTCTTTAAAACGTAATGCTCGCCATGTTGCGCCACCGCCTACGCCTTGATATACTTCAACTTGATCAGTTGATGTATTATAACGCATTTGCCCAACTGTTGGACTTGAAACACTACTACTGCTTTTTGGTAAAACCATAGTTCTACTGTCAGCAAGAGTTAGATCGTTGCTGGTTGTTAGAGCTACTCGACTATCATAAATTGCTCTACGATTTAGTGTAAGTGTTTTTAAAAATCGCATATTAAACTACCAATGTACTTACTGTTGCAGTTAGTCCGCTTGCACTACAAATTGCTCTTAATTCATCGCCCGTACCTAAAACCATCTTTTCTTGATCAAAACTTACAGTATCACCTGCTGGAACTGTTAGTGCATTTACAATCATATTTCCTGTGCCTGCTGTTGTTCCTGGACTTGGCACAGCATACAATGAAACTGTTAAATCTGTACCTCCAGTATTACAAACAATCACAGTAGTAATAGCACGAGCACCAGAACCTGATTCTAATTTATCAGAACTAGCTTCTAATGTTGCTGTAATTGCTGTGTTATAAATTGCCATATTCTTTCCTTAAAAGAGCATACTTAGTAATAGTGCTCTATTTTTAACTACAAGTTCATCTTGTGTTCTACTGTTTGCAACAAAGACTCCGCTATTGTATAATTCAAAATTTGATGCAGCCGTTCCTGACATAGAGTAAAGTCTAGAAGTGCCGCCGGTTGCTGTAGGTGCTAGTTTGTCATCTAGATTTAAAATGCCATCAATTTCAACATGTGTGCTAACAGCAGTTAAAATTAAATTTTCTGCTGCATTACTATTTAAAATAGTATCGTTAAGTATGTTGATACTATTAACATCTAAACCGTTAGTTGAAATTTGTGCTCGTTGTTGTAGTACACCACCTGACTTAACCCAAAATTTAATTGATGAAGCTAAGGCTTCTCCTAACGTATCTTCGCTACCGTAAGGTGAGCTAACTGGATATTTAAATCTACTTACAATCGCACTGCCGCCGCTAGCGTAAACATAGTCGTTTACATATTTTTTATTTGGAATGTCATCGTCATCAAGTACTCTAGATTCGTAACCTGTAGAATTAGTTACACGTAAAGTTCCTGCTCCAGACTGCATATCAAATTCTAAATTATTTGCAGGGTCTGTAGCAAGGCTACCAACTGTTAGTGCAGCTAATGAATCATCGCTGAATTGAACTCTAAATTTTGATGTTGTTTCATCCCAAAGAAATTGTGAATTTAATAATGAGCCTCGTTCAATATCAAGACCCGATGTTACTTCAGTAACACCGGCTCCTGTTTCACCTTTGTTTAATAAAATAATATTATCTTCAATAGTAAGATTAGCTGTATCAACTGTAGTTGTATTACCTTGAACTAATAAATCTCCGGTAATAATAACCGTACCTTGTTCTACACCAGTATCGAGTGTAATAGTACCAGTATCTTTTACTTTAATTCTATAGTCGCTTTCACTAACTCTTAATATTTTTGACATTTATAATCCTTAACCTAGGATATATTACTGATTTGCAATAGTAACTTGTGCATCTACAATAGTAGTAGTAAAAGACCATTTAGCAGATTTATAAGTACCGTCTGCATTTACTGGAAATTGTGTTCCATCGATTGGAACTAATACTACTTTACGAGCAGTCAATTTTTTAACAAAGTATGTACCACCTGCGCTGTCTGTTGCAGTAATAGACATTTCATTTGCACCTAAATCAGCTGTTGTAACTAGTTTGCAAATTGCAGTACCATCGCTTGTTTTAACTTTATAACGAATGTCACTGCATTGTTTGATAATGTCGCCAGTTGTAACTTCTGATCCGCCACTACCAACTTGTACTTCAGCTTTGATACTGTTTTGACGAGCACTTGCACCAGATGTTAAAACTGCTGTTGCTGTACCTGTAGTTTCTGCTCCACCATCGCTGTCAGCAATAGTAACTGTTGGAGCGGATAGATAACCTGAACCAGGAACAGTGATTGTTACTGCTGTTGGAGCACCTGCTGTAATAGTTACAGTACCTTCGGCTTGTACACCGTTGTCTAAGTCTGGTGCGCTAAAAGTTACTGTTGAAGTTGCTTGTGTGAAACCGCTCCATGAACCACTGATTGTTACGCTAGCGACCGATTCACCGCCAACGTTTGCTGTACCAAAATCTTGATAGTTAGTGTTGGCAAAATATTTTTTATTTAAAGGACGTCCCATTTATTTTCTCCTTGAAAAACGGCGTTCTAGGCCGTACGCGGTGGGTTACCGCATAAAACTTACACCATGTAAGTCATTACTATGTATTTAGCTACAAATGAAAAAGGGCTCCGAAGAGCCCTTTGACATTTTCTTGTAAAGTAAAAATTACTTGAAAGAAACGTTGCTAATAGCAATACGACCTAGGTAGTCAGCTGCGTTACCTAGAGAAGATGCTGTGTTTGTCAACTCAACATAACCATAACGTGTCATGAATGATACGACTGGTTCGAATGTTGATGGATCTAACACAACACCACTGCTCATCAATGGAATGTATGGGCAGTAGAATGCTGCTGCATCGCTTTCGCTAGAACCTTTATAACCAATAAGAATATCGGTTGTATCAGTTGCGTATGTGTTTACATACACTTTCATAGCGTTATTCAATGTACCAACTAACTTAGTGTTTGTTGGAGCTTCGAATGTACCTTCTGTTGTACGTGCAAATGCTGATGTTGTTGCGCTTTGTAGAATTGTCAAAGCGTATGGGCTTACAACGGCCCAGTTACCAGCACCACGACGTGTACGCT
>JACCEE011101626.1_pt1 | contig 37453 bp, 29 predicted proteins | sample 7449931 | NCBI WGS metagenome assembly JACCEE01 (sample SAMN15323457, study PRJNA562643) | freshwater metagenome | isolation source: river surface water | place: USA:Blue River Watershed | collected 2017-08-19 | reverse complement strand
TCGGCTGCATCAGCATCGGGATATTTCCAATCGGGGTTTTTAACAAACGCGGCGGTCGGAGCGAGTGTGGAATTAATCACCGCATGTGTTCTACCCTGACCCATGCGCGCAATCGCATCTTTACTCGCTGCCACGATCACATCGCACCCCACGACTAAATCGGCAGCACCCGTACCGACACGCGTAGAATGAATTTGATCATCACGATCAGCTAAACGAACATGCGACATCACCGGCCCACCTTTTTGCGCTAAGCCACTCATGTCGAGCACACTGCACGCCTTACCTGCCACGTGCGCTGCCATCGCAAGAATCTGACCAACCGTCACCACACCGGTACCACCGATACCTGTCACAAGTACGCCATAGGCTTGATCTAACGAACGCAAGGCCGGCGCTGGTAATGCAGCAGCACGAGTTAACGCTGATTCTGTTGCGCCTCCAAGATTTTTTACCGCAGCTTTCTTTGGTTTTTTCAGTTGACCGCCTTCGACAGTGACAAAGCTCGGACAAAATCCAGTCACACACGAAAAATCTTTATTGCAGCTCGACTGATTGATTTGACGCTTGCGACCAAACTCCGTCTCCATAGGCTCAACGGAGAGACAATTCGATTTCACGCTGCAATCACCACAACCTTCGCACACGGCTTCATTAATAACAGCGCGCTTAGCGGGATCAGGGAAGGCATTACGTTTGCGACGGCGACGCTTTTCGGATGCGCACGTCTGATCATAGATAATCGCTGATACACCTTTTACTTCACGCAGCTCGCGCTGAACCGCATCGAGCTCACTGCGATGGCGCACGGTGGTGCCTGGTGCCCAATCAGTATTCGATGGATATTTATCCGGTTCGTCAGTGACAACCACAATCGGACGAACACCTTCTGCGGCCACTTGACGCGAAATAGTAGGTGGATCTAACGGACCATCATGCGTTTGACCGCCTGTCATTGCGACCGCATCGTTAAACAAAATTTTGTAGGTCATATTGACCTTAGATGCCGCAGCGGCACGAATCGCAAGTAAGCCTGAGTGGTAGTAAGTGCCATCGCCAATATTGGCGAACACATGCTCTTCGGTCGTGAATGGCGCATGACCAATCCACGTTGTGCCTTCAGCACCCATGTGAGTAAATGTTGAGGTCGAGCGGTCCATCCACAACGCCATGTAATGGCAGCCAATACCTGCTAGCGCACGACTACCTTCCGGTACACGGGTAGAGGTGTTGTGTGGACAACCAGAACAAAAATACGGTGTGCGATCTTTTTGTGCGTCGGGCTTCACACTCACTTTTAATACTGCCTCACGCGACTCTAAATACGCGACACGTTCACGAACGCGCTGTTCAACCGGATGACCTGCAAAATAGTTTGAAATGCGTGCTGCGATTGCGCGCGCAATTTGCGTAGGATTTAATTCATAGGTGCCTGGTAACAGCCACTCACCATGACCACTGCGGCGGGTATTACTCCATTCACCTGTGTCATCGAATTTACCGACTACACGTGGACGCACATCATTGCGCCAGTTATACAGTTCTTCTTTGAGTTGGTATTCCAGTAGCTGGCGTTTTTCTTCAACGACTAAAATTTCTTCAAGTCCTGTTGCAAACTGACGCGCACCTTCAGCTTCGAGGGGCCATGTCATACCTACTTTGTAGAGTCGCAATCCGATATCGCGCGCGACGTTTTCATCAATACCCAGATCTTCCAGCGCCTGACGCGTATCAAGATAGGATTTGCCGGCAGTCATAATGCCAAAGCGTGCATTCGGACTATCCCAGATAACACGATTCAATTTATTCGCACGTGCATACGCTAATGCGGCATACCACTTGTAATTTACCAGTCTCTCTTCTTGTTCGAGAATGCCATCGGGCCAACGAATATTTAATCCGCTAGGTGGCATATCGAAATCGTCGGGCATCACAATCTGCACACGATTAGGATCGATATCAACGGTTGCACCCGACTCAACTACATCGGTGACGCATTTCATACCTACCCACAAACCGGTGTAGCGGCTCATGGCCCAACCATGCAAACCGTAATCTAAATATTCTTGTACAGACGAAGGAAATAAAACAGGAATGCCACACGCTTTCAGAATGTGTTCACTCTGATGCGCATTTGTCGATGACTTAGCAGCGTGATCATCGCCTGCCAGCGCTAGTACGCCACCGTGAGGCGCTGTTCCGGCACCGACTGCATGCTTGAACACATCGCCAGAACGATCAACGCCGGGACCTTTACCGTACCAGATAGAAAACACACCATCATACTTAGCGCCTGGGAATAAGTTGACTTGCTGCGTACCCCAGATCGATGTGGCGGCCAAATCTTCATTCACACCCGGTTGAAAACGCACGTGGTGTGCATCGAGATATTTTTTCGCCTTTACCGCTGTTTGATCGACCGATCCCAAAGGTGAGCCGCGATAACCGGTGATGAATCCCGCTGTATTTAGCCCCGCGGCGAGATCGCGCTGACGCTGCATCATCGGCAAACGAATAAGTGCTTGAGTGCCGGTCAGAAAAACTCGCCCGCGATCGAGCGTGTATTTATCGTCAAGGGAAATAGCGTCCGGCTGCAGTGCCTGCTGCCTGTCCAATGGTGCGTTCATAAAGTCCCCCAATAATTTTCTGTCCGTCGGGATTCGATTTGCATCGCCGACTTAGCCGCCAATATAGGTCGTTTGCCTAGGTAAGAGTCAAAGTATAGGCAGACCCTAAGGTATCGTAAAATCACAAATACGCAAGCATCGTATCTGAAAAACACATACCTTATCTAGATCATGTCCATCAATAACGTCACCCTACGCCAACTGCGCTATTTCGTGTCAGCGGCCCGCAATGGCCAGTTTTCCATGGCCGCTACCAGCGAGAACGTCTCACAGTCTGCCATCACGAATGCCGTACTAGCGCTGGAAAAAGAACTGGGCGTCAGGCTATTTGAACGGCTGGCTCAAGGCGTATCGCTCACCGCGGACGGACAGGATTTCTTTCACCATGCCTGCCATATTTTGGATTCGGTTCGCGATGCCACCCACAAGCCGCGTTATCGCACCAATGCCTTGCGCGGCAAAGTGAGTGTCGCAGCGTCTTACACTGTGTTGGGATATTTTCTTCCTGATTTGTTAGCGCGCTTTCGCGCTAGCTATCCCGAAGTGGACATTGATCTGCGCGACATGGATAGAACTGAAATTGAACGCGCGGTGCTGGATAAAGAAGTCGATCTGGGCGTAGCGATTCTTTCCAACATTGATAAGCTAGAACGATTCGCGCACGCAGTGCTAGTGCGCTCACGTCGTCAACTTTGGGTCGCACCCGGCCACGCTTTAGCCAAAATTGCCTCACCTTCACTGAAAGACATTGCACAACATCCTTACATCATGGTGACCACTGACGAAGCCGAATTATCAACATTGGGCTATTGGAAATCACGGCGCATCAAACCGAATATTGTGTTTCGCACTACGTCGATCGAAGCTGTGCGCGGGCTAGTGGCGCATGGCTTTGGTGCCACTGTGCTGTCTGATATGGTGTTTCGCCCCTGGTCACTCGAAGGCAAGCGGATTGAAGCACGTCCCATTCTTGATCTTGTGCCGCCGATGGAAGTGGGTGCGTTGTGGAATCCAGAAAAAGAAATCAGCACACCCGCAGAAGCATTTCAGCAGTTTTTACTACATGCCTACGGTTATTAATTAAATTTCCTTCCTTTGATCAGGCTGACAGGGTCTGACAGATCTGTAACAAGCGGTAAAACCTCAGTGGTATGCGGGTCGCGTGAATCACGATAGCGACTCTTACTACTAAACGAGGTCCCCATGAAACACGTCACCGTTATTTCAATGCTACTTACCGGACTTGCTGGAAGTAGCACCGCACTTGCCGATCATCATGAAAGTGGTGGCATGCAAACTGAAAAGCTGCCATCAGCATTTTCGAAATTTGATAAAAATAGTGACGGTCGTATCAGCCGCGAAGAAGCGCGTGAAGGCAGCGATCGCATGTTCAATGATATTGACACCAATAAAGATGGCTTCATTTCAAAAGAAGAAATGCAAGCTCATCATAAAGTTATGCATGACGAATTTCGCGAAGGCATGCGGGAAAAAATGCGTGACCACTGGAAAAGCGCCGACAAAGATGGTGATGGCAGTCTCAGTCGTGCAGAAGTTGAAGCTGCGCACATGAAACGACTGTCGCGGGACTTTGACAAACTAGATACTAACAAGGATGGAAAATTGAGCGAGGATGAAATGAAAATGACTATGCGCCCAGGTGCTAAATAAGCAGTCCATCATTTTGCATAATTTGAATTTTTTTGACATGGCGATACAGATGTTTTACTTCGCGGTGGTCTAACCACCACGTCTCCACGCTTTACTCTGTAAGCGTGTTACGGATCCGATCAACCCATCGGATCCGTTTTTTTATCTACGATCTAATAAAGCTTGAACTGCACTCACCCGTGCGGCATGCACTGCGGCAGCAATGTGGTGTGTAGGATTTTGAGGATGATCAACCGCAACCGCAGCGGCGATCTGACCTGCGTTAATCGCTTTTGCAGATGAAAGCGATGCTAGTAATATTTCTATTGAAGGTGATTTATTTTTACTATTGTTTTGATGAATGAGCTCATGCAGCTTTAACAAATCTGCAAAACGATCGGACTTGCGAAACGCATCGCAACGCTCAAGTAGTTTGACGACAGCGTCCGCCGACATTTCAGTAGCACCATGAATAGCATCGCGTTCACGCGCAGCTAACACTGCAAGCTCTTTCACTTCATTCGGCAACTTTAAGCGCTGAGACAAGTCCACCGCCTGCTGCTGACTCGCCAAGTGATAGGTAATGACTGAAAAACGAATCGGTAGCGACACCCCTGATTCAGCGATGAAATCTAATTCGCTCATTATTTTTTCAGCGGAGGGAGCAGTAGAATGATTTTGCGTATCGCTTGTTTGATCAAGCAATCGATCAAGCTCGGGCATCAAACGCTTGAGCGCCCCACACTGACGCAATACTACAAACATACGTGAAGGCTGCGCCTCCATTAAGCCGCGCGCAATCTCTTGCCATACTCTCTCCGGTACCAACGCATCCACCTCGCCTGACTCAACCATCTGATGCATAAGGCTGGCTGTCTGCGGTGCGACGCTGAATTCAGTGAAGCGCGCCGCAAAACGTGCAAGGCGCAAGATACGCACAGGGTCTTCCGCGAATGCGAGCGAGACATGTCGAAATACATTATTTGTTATATCTGCTTGGCCACCACATGGATCGATCAGCGTGCCATCGGTATCTTGTGCAATTGCATTGATGGTGAGATCACGTCGCTGTAAGTCTTGCTCTAACGTGACATCGGGCGCTGCATGAAATGCGAAGCCCGTATAACCCGGCGCAGTTTTTCGTTCAGTGCGTGCTAAGGCATATTCTTCGTGCGTTGTGGGATGAAGGAAAACTGGAAAATCCTTACCTACCGCAATGAAGCCCGCAGCTTTCATCTGCTCAGGAGTCGCACCAACCACAACGTAATCTCTATCCTTGACGGGCAAGCCCATCAGCGCGTCTCGCACTGCTCCACCCACAACGTAAATTTTGTAGGTTGCGGACATCGTTTTTAGTGGGGAGCTAGGTAGCGAGGCGCTACCGCTTCTAGTGGCGTAGGTTGCCACGCGGGTGGTGTGAAGTGACGTCCCGTAGCGACATTGTCTACTTTCATTGAATCGAGATTATCGCGACTCATAATCGGGCCACCAGGCACATGCTCCAGCAGGAAGGCTTGTATACGAGCGAGCGCAGCAGGCAATTCAATGACAGGACGCGGATGACCGCTATACACACCGGCGAGATGCAGCAATTCTTTCATGCTGTAGACAGTCGGCCCAACCAATTCATAGATCTGACCAATGGTGTCAATATTCTCAAGTGCCTGTACAAATGCCTGTGCAACATCGCCAACAAATACGGGTTGGAATTTTGTCTGCACGCCACCCAAAGCTAATACGGGCAACACAGCCTGCAGTTGCGCAAACATATTGAGAAATTTATCTTCTGGACCAAACACTACAGATGGGCGAAATGTCGTCACCTCAAGATCCGTTGCGGATGATATTATTTTTTCGCCAGCCGCTTTGGATCGTTGATACATTGAAGGACCATGCTCGTCGGCACCTAAAGCACTCATATGCAAAAAACGTGTAATCCCCTTACGCTGACATGCTGCTACTAAACGTCGTGGTAACTCGACGTGAGCGTGCTCAAAGGCAGGCCCCCACGGAGTGCCGGACGATGAATGCAGCACACCGACTAAATTGATCACAGCATCTGCGCGCTGCACTAAACGATCGAGTGCCCGCGGATCATACACATCTGCTTCAACTAACTGAACCGTTGGCAATACTGTTAAGTGACGCGTGCGATGTGGTCGGCGCGTGGGCACAATTACGCGGCGACCGGTCGCAGCTAATTGCGCCACGATGTGTGATCCGATAAATCCGCTGCCGCCAATAACTAAAATAGAGTCGTGTCGCATGGTTGCCATCTTAGGGTAAGTCACCGATTTCATTCAGCATGGCGTCGCGTGGCGATACGATGCCCAAACGTGACTTTAAGGAAGGTCCTTTATTGTCAAACAATGCTGAATAGCAGGTCGCATTTGCCAGCACATTTTTCACATAGCCTCGGGTTTCTGAAAATGGAATCGTCTCGGCAAAGATTGCTCCTTCAATAGGTTTTTCTAGCGTCGCTCGCCATAGTCTCGGACGACTTGGACCCGCATTGTAAGCAGCCGTTGCTAAGGTCTGCGAGCCACCCAGATTTCCCAATACCATGTTTAGATAGTGAGTCCCAAGGGTGATGTTAGTTCGAGTGTCATTTAAATTACTGAGCGAAAAACCTGACATGCCTATCTTACGGGCCACATAGTTTGCCGTGGCTGGCATGATTTGCATCAAACCAGATGCGCCCACAATCGAACGCGCCGCTTTCACAAAACGTGATTCTTGTCGAATCAAGCCATACACCCACGCCTTATCCAAACTCAGCGGCTGAATAGCGGTTTGCATAATGTCGTCATGCGGTGTTGGAAAACGCTGCGTGAAATCTAACTCTACCTTTGCACGATCCGCTGTTGTAACCATGCGATCCAATACACCGCTCTGGCGCGCAAATTCACCTGCAGCTAATAATTGACGATCATTAAGTTTACGTAACTGCCAATTCCATTCACGATTTCCTTCGAAACGTAAATCAAGATCAAGCAGTTTGAGTGAATTACGAAAGCCAGGGTTCGACATCGCCTCAGCCAATTCTTCTGCCGTCGGTGCTGATGGACGCGGCGGCACTACAAGCTTTTGACCCAACTCTTCCGCCGCCAAAATTCCATAAAAAGTGTATTGACCTGATATGGTTTGAAATAATTTTTGCGCGTCTTCCGTATGATGCTGTGCGAGATGAGCACGACCGCGCCAGTAAATCCACGTTGGCTCTTTTTGAAGGTCACGCGGCATGCTGTCGATAGCGCGTGCCACCATAGGCCAATCACCGTCGCGTAAGGCCGCACGAACACGCCATTGATAGCCATCCTGTGACAAGGTGGCATCCCATGTCTTACGCCACAAGTTAGCGGCTTCTTTTGATAGACCCATCGAAGCATGTAGGGCTATCTGTGCCCAGGCTTGCGCCTGTTCTTCATGGTTTAGCCGAAACAATGATTTATGTAATGCACGTTCTGCTTTGTCTTGGTTATCTTTAGCCACCCGACCTAAGGCAATCACGAACAGTTCACGTACCGCTTGCGAACCTGCTGCACCTCGCTCAACCAATGCAGCGGATCGATCAATCGCTGGCATCAACTGACGCTCACTGACATCGATAAAATACGCCATACGCTTTGCTGCGCCCGTTGCGCCATATTCAGCAGCAAGGCGAATTTGTCGCCACATATCTTCTTCACCAAACTGCCTGCTCTGATACAGACGATGAATCAAATCAACGCAGGCTTCACCATAGTTTTTAGGTTGCACTAATAACTCGCGCGCTGCTTTGACTACGTTTTCACCTTTCGCAATACGCGATGAAAGTGCATAGCACTTCACTTGCAAGTCATCATTCAAAACAAACAAGGGATACTGCTCATCAAATAAACGCCAGTCACGCGCACGACCCAAGATCAGCAACCAATCATTGCGTAAACGATCAGCGATTGCCGTACCATCGTAACGATTCAGATAGCTACGAATTTCACCTTCCGGTGTCGATACAAGACGCGGATAGAGACGATAATAGTCAACGTAGGACTGAATAGGATAATCAGCTAAGCGGGTGGCCAGGCGGCCGGTATCGCCCATATCACCACGTGCAGATGCGTCGCGCAGGGTAATGAAATCTGCATCAGCGCCGCCACCAACCAAGATGGCACGTTTGGCTGCAGTAGTGGCATGCGCCATCGGAATCAGGGCCGCAATTAGTAAGGCCGCAGAAAGATGCTGCTTCATGGCTGAAAAAACTGCACGGGCCGCGCGCATCATCGATACATCCGAAATTTTCATGAATAAATTACTAGTAAAAAAAGTGTAAAAAAATTAAACGTAGTGACAAATTTTCATGCCTTTACAACATGCTTAGTGCCATTACTTTATAGTCTCTTAGAATACCATGCAGCATTAAGTACCATCGACCTGAAAGCGGCTATTTTTAGTAATGCAAAACCCAACAAATAAAGTGGAATTACGCCAACAGCTCATCTCAGCACGTCGCAACATGGGCGCTGATGCAAAAGCTTTGGCCGATGCGCGCATAGTGCAGAGACTGTCTGAATGGCTGGATGTACATCAGCCTGCATCACTCGGGGCTTACATCGCGATGTCGACCGAACCTGAGCTTATGTCGTTGTATGAAGAACTGAGCTCGCGCGGGATCACACTCACCATGCCCGTGGTTTTGGAAAAGAACCAAGCACTTATCTACGTTCCCTGGCAGCCAGGTGATCAACTGGCCCGAGATGCTAGTGGAACTATGGCACCCTCTCAACACGAACATGTCCTGCAGCCAGCCGTCGTGCTCGCTCCGTGCGTAGGATTTAATGATCAAGGATTTCGATTAGGTTACGGCGGTGGCTATTTCGATCGCACCTTGGCACAGGAGCCAAGGCCCACTGCGATAGGAATCGCTTATGCAATTACTCGTGCTCAGTTCGCGGCTGAATCGCACGATATCCCACTTGATTTAATTATTACTGACTAGCATCGGGCTGTACTAACTGCCCAAATTTCTACGCCATGTTTTTTTAAACGCGATTGAGTTGCTGCAAAATAGCTGTGGTAGGGCCCGCCTGATTTAGCGAATAGAAATGCAAACTTGGCGCGCCACCCTCGAGTAAGCGATCACACAACGCTGTGACTACGTCTAAACCAAAGGCTCGGATTGACTGACTGTCATCACCAAAACTGGCTAACTTGAGCCGTATCCAGCGCGGTATCTCTGCGCCACACATTTCAGAAAAACGCATCAACTGTGTGTAATTAGTTATGGGCATAATGCCCGCGACTACAGGCACATCAACACCCATTTTTTGCGCATCGTCGACAAAACGAAAATACGCATCAGCGTTATAGAAGTACTGCGTGATAGCTGAATTAGCGCCTGCTTTTACTTTGCGCGCAAAATTTTTCAAATCATCTTGGGGTGATTTAGCCTGTGGATGCATTTCAGGATACGCAGCGGCCTCGATGTGAAATAAATCGCCCGTTTCAGCACGAATAAATTCGATCAATTCGTTGGCATGACTGAAGTCGCCGGAAGAACCACCAAATCCACTTGGCAAATCGCCACGCAAAGCGACTAAACGACGTATACCTGCCATTTTGTATTCAGCCAAAATTTCACGCAAATCACCGCGAGATCGACCTATACATGAAATATGCGGCGCAGCGACGTAACCTTCTTTTTGAATGTCGAAAACTGTGTCGCGAGTACCAGATTGAGTAGAGCCACCAGCACCAAAGGTCACTGAAAAATACTCCGGCTTTAATTGCCCTAGTAACTGACGCGTAGCACGCAACTTATCAGCACCCTCGCTTGTTTTTGGCGGGAAAAATTCAACGCTAAAGTGGCGCTTAGAAACTGTAGATGACTCGACCATTTAATCTCGAATAAATAGCGTAGACAAAGCCCATGAAGCAATGCTGTAGACCATAGCTCCCAGCATAGCCGCTCCAAAACTATCCACCTGAAAGCCATTCACAAGATCAGCTACGGCCCAAAACATCAAGCCATTGATCACGAAGATAAACAGTCCCAACGTGAGAAATGTGACCGGCAAGGTAAGGATGATCAGAATAGGACGAATGAGTGTGTTTACCAGCCCGAGAACTAGTGACGCTACCAATGCCGTGGAAAAACTGTCTATATGAACGGTATCCACTAAGCGTGGAATAGCAAACAGAGCCAGTGTATTTATAAGCCACAACAGCAGTAGTCGCATGGTTTGAAGGGATGATAAAGCAGGTTAAGGGCAAGTCCGCCTGCTACTGCGTAACAGGCGGAGCTTGTCATATCCCACAAAACCGTTGCAACAACCCAGAAAAAAACGGGCTATTAGTAACGGTAGTGCTCAGGCTTGAATGGGCCTTGTTGCTTCACACCGATGTAATCGGCTTGCTCCTGGCTCAACTCGCTCAACTGTGCGTTGAGTGTTTTGAGTTGTAGACGCGCTACCTTCTCATCCAAATGCTTAGGCAAGGTGTAGACGCCGATTGGATAGTTTTTGGTTTGCGTAAACAACTCGATCTGAGCAATCGTTTGATTCGCAAAGGATGAACTCATTACGTACGACGGATGACCCGTACCGCAGCCCAAGTTCACCAAACGACCTTCGGCCAACAAGATGATGCGCTTACCATCTGGGAAAATAATATGATCAACTTGCGGCTTGATGTTTTCCCACTTGTACTGCTTCAGTGCGACAACTTCAATTTCATTGTCGAAGTGACCGATATTACAAACGATGGCCTGATCTTTCATCTTTTTCATGTGTTCATGCGTGATCACATGATAGTTACCAGTGGCTGTAACAAAGATATCCGCGTGCTCTGCCGCGTAATCCATAGTTACAACACGATAGCCTTCCATCGCGGCTTGAAGTGCGCAAATCGGATCAATCTCTGTCACCCACACTTGTGCTGACAATGCACGCAGTGCTTGTGCCGAACCCTTACCTACGTCGCCATAACCAGCCACGACAGCCACCTTACCTGCGATCATGACATCGGTCGCACGCTTGATCGCATCAACTAAGGATTCACGGCAACCGTACAAGTTGTCAAACTTCGATTTAGTCACTGAATCGTTAACGTTGATCGCTGGGAAAGCCAATTTGCCTTCTTTATGCATCTGATACAAACGATGCACGCCAGTGGTGGTTTCTTCAGTCACGCCTATGATGTGTGCCAAGCGTGTCGAATACCAAGTTTTGTCGGTTGCGAGTTTTTTCTTGATTGAATTAAACAAGCACGTTGCTTCTTCTGAATCAGGGTTGTTCAACACACTGATGTCTTTTTCTGCACGTGTACCAAGATGCAGAAGCAGAGTAGCATCGCCACCGTCATCAAGAATCATGTTGGTGTAACCACCATCCGTCCATTCGAAAATGCGATGCGTGTAGTCCCAGTATTCGTCGAGCGTTTCACCTTTGTAAGCAAACACAGGAGTACCGTTTGCAGCAATCGCTGCCGCAGCGTGATCTTGAGTGGAGTAGATGTTGCACGATGCCCAACGAACTTGGGCGCCGAGCGCTTCTAACGTTTGAATCAGCACGGCTGTCTGTATCGTCATGTGCAACGAACCAGTAACGCGCGCGCCTTTCAGGGGTTGTGACGCAGCAAATTCTTGACGAATCGCCATCAAACCAGGCATTTCGGTTTCGGCAATACGCATTTCTTTATTGCCAAAGTCAGCCAGACTGATGTCAGCTACGTGATAGTCATGGGTAGTTGCGGATTTTAATACGGCGCTCATCACGCCCTCCTTTTCTTTGAAAAAAAGTAACGTGAGCGCAGTTGCGGTGTGAATGTCAAGCCTGGCAGAGTGGGAACTCTGTCGCAACGCTCCTTGACCGGCAATATTTTAATCGAAAATCACTTTGCGTTCACTCACCCACCAAAAGCAGACCCACATCAAGCCCGACGCAGCGCCATAGACATGCGCAATCGACACGACGGGCATGCTCGAAACCGAGTGATTAAACAGACTTAATTTCGCAACTAAAGCAATCCACGCGCAAACGGCGAAACGTTGGCGACCACTCAGCCAAGTCAGCGCGGCGCCCGCTGCCCACAGGCTGTACAGCACACCGGATAAGCCGGCATACCACTGCAAGGATGCTTGCAAATACCACAACAAACCACTAACGCCGATTCCACCTGTAAGCAGCAAGCTTATTAAATCGAGCGCAGCCATCGTTTGACACAACATCTCTACGATTAACAGCAAACCGAATACATTTAATAGCAAGTGACGAGCATCCAGATGCACCAGATGCGCCGTCAACAAGCGCCACCACTGACCCGCATTGATCGCTTCACGATCCCACATCAGTAATTGCAGTGAGTTTGGATAAATAGACACCAAAGAAATACTCAGCACCAGCGAGATCAGCACGGCATAAAAATTCGCGCGCCGGCGATCATTCATATGTGGTCACTAGATACATTCACTGTAAGTGTGCGCGTCGGCCATGACTCACAACCAGTAAGCCCATGATGGCCATCAACCACTTGGCATCGATAGCACCGCCACCACCCGAACTGCTAGTGGCGCTGACCCCTGCACTAACCTGCAGACCTTGCGGTACTTCGACGGTAAAACTCATAGTGCTACCCGTGGCATCCTGATCGCTCGCTGCCACACTAATGGTGTAGATCCCCATCGGTGCAGCGTGCGCCCAATTGACTACACCTGCAGCGCTCAATGTCGCTCCATCAGGTAATGCAATCGCATGAAACACGGGCTTATCGCCATCGGCGTCCGTCGCTAGTAACTTAAGCGTGAGAGTACTTCCAGCTGCCACCTGACGCGTGGTAACACTCTGAACGATTGGCGCGCTATTGATACGCACACTGGCACTCGCATTACTGGTGGCTCCGCTGCTGTCGGTTACAAGTACTACAAACTGATACGTGCCCGAAGCAGGCGCTACAAAACTGGCATTGGCCGTATTGGCATTAAAAACACTAATAGGGATTTTGTTGGATGGCGATGCGTGCCATACATAACTGGTCACTGGATGACCACTAGGCGAAATAGCGCTAGCATCTAAATTCACCAGCACACCGGGTGTGACCACTTGTGAAACACTTGAAATCTGTATAGCAGGCGCAATCGATGTGAGCGCTGCATACACATCGAGAATACCTGCGCCGCACATACCGCTATTTGCACGCAAGAGACAAGCGCTGCCTGCCGGAAAAGCTCGTGCCGAAGCGCGCAATAAAGAAACGACTTCATCACGTGAGAGCGATGGATTGAGTGACAGCATCAACGCTATCGCACCAGCTACGTGAGGCGCCGCCATGCTGGTGCCATATTTAATCGAATAACTATCCGATGCGGGTCTACTAGCGCCTGTATTACCGAGCGAATAAATTCCCAAGCCATTGGATGAATAAATTTCGACGCAATTGCGCGAGAGAGTTCCGCAACCGCCGCCAGGTGCGCTAATTAATGTTTGCACACCAAGGTTGGCATAAGCCGCACTATCTCCATCAATACTGTGCGCAGTCACTGCAAGTGTACCGGCACAATTGGCAGGTTGATTCACGCTATTAAAACCACCATTACCATTAGAGACCACTACGATCGCACCTGTAGCATTCACATCATTAATCGCAGCTTGAAATGCTCGTGAACACGTTCCTGCTATGCCCAAACTCAGATTTATGATGCGAGCTGGGTACGTGTTTTTAGGTGCACCTGGAACAGCCAATCCGGCGGCCCAGCGCATTCCGTCAATAATGTCAGAGGTATAGCCTCCGCATTTACCGAGCACTCTGACAGGCACGATCCGAACATTAGGCGCGATACCCGCGCCATATAAACCATTGTTCATTAACGCAGCAATTACTCCCATCACATGAGTGCCGTGCCAACTTGATCGCGCTGCAGCAGCTCCTCTTCCGCATTCATTCGCCACAACAGCATCGCCCGGATCACTAGCATCAGCATCACGGCCATTACCATCATTCGCCATTGCCTTATTACTGACAAAATCATAGCCGGGTAGTACGGCCTGTAAATCAGAATGCGGCCGGTAGCCTGTATCAAGCACCGCTACATCAATAGTTCCATTGCCAAGCGTGATGTCCCATGCAGGTGGCAGATCAGCGCCTCCAGCGTTGCTACCTATCGGCGTCATGAAATGCCATTGACCGGGCGCTCCTGAATAACCCGGATCATTCGGCATAAAAGCATGCGCTTGCATACGTACGTCGGGCTCGACGGATTCAACTTCCGTATTTGTAGAAAGTTTGGCAGCCAGTGCTCGCGCTTCGTCTATAGAAACAGGTCTATCTAATTTGAGTAAATGTGACTTACCCGATAACTGGCGCTCAATACTAAGCGACGTCGCTGCGATGTTTGATAGATGACTATCATTGCGACGCTCAAGTTGCTCACTTAGCTTTTTACCTTTACTTACTCGAGGGGTAATGATGAGATGATCGACCTCCATAGGAGGGATGATCTGACCTGATGATGTAGCTTGTAAGCCAGCTTTTGCTTGAGGCCTGGCATCTTGCGCAAAACCGTAAACACTAAACGCTAACTGCAAAATTAGCGATGCAAGCACAGCGTGGGTCATCAACACGCGCTGACGCAAAATAATGGACATAGTCAAAACGCTGCAACAAATTAATGCGATTGACTGTAGCAGTAGCTATTTTTTTTATAGCGTAGAAAAGAACACGTATTACGACTCTATTCAGCGACGACGTCGTACCAAATAAAAAGGGCAGGCTGCGAGTCGCAAGCCTGCCCTGTAAAACTACGACAACGCTAATTAAAGGCCAGCAGCTGCCTTCAACGCTGCTGCCTTGTCGGTGCGCTCCCAGCTAAATTCTGGCTCTTCGCGACCGAAGTGACCATAGGCTGCGCTCTTACGATAGATAGGACGCAGCAAATCGAGCATTTGCACGATACCTTTAGGACGCAAATCGAAATGTTCGAGTACCAGCGCTTCGATTTTTTCATCACTGATTTTACCGGTACCAAACGTAGTCACCATTACGGAGGTTGGCTTCGCAATACCGATGGCGTACGAGATTTGGATTTGGCAACGTTCAGCCAAACCAGCAGCGATAATATTTTTCGCTACATAACGACCTGCGTACGCTGCTGAACGGTCAACCTTGGAGGGATCTTTTCCTGAGAATGCACCACCACCGTGAGGCGCTGCGCCGCCGTAGGTATCAACAATAATTTTACGGCCGGTAAGTCCGCAGTCACCTTGCGGACCGCCGATAACAAAACGACCGGTTGGATTCACCAAGAAACGGGTGCCCTTGAGCCATTCTTTAGGAACGACCGGTTTGATGATTTGTTCAATGACGGCTTCTTCAATCTGCTTGTGTTCCATTTCTGGTGCGTGCTGAGTCGATAAAACAATCGTATCGATAGAGACCGGCTTGCCATCCACGTATTTCAGTGTAACTTGTGATTTTGCATCGGGACGCAACCAAGGCAAGCGACCATCTTTACGCAACTGCGATTGACGCTCAACAATGCGGTGAGCATAGTGAATTGCCGCTGGCATCAGTTCTGGTGTCTCATTACAGGCATAACCAAACATCAGGCCTTGGTCGCCTGCGCCCTGATCCAGATCGATACCTTTGCCTTCATCCACGCCCTGAGCAATATCTGGTGACTGCTTGTCATAGCAAACCATCACGGCGCAACCGCGGTAATCAATACCAAAATCGGTGTTGTCGTAGCCTATGCCTTTGAGTGTGTCGCGAGCGACTTTGATGTAGTCAACATTCGCCGACGTGGTGATTTCACCTGCGAGCACGACCAAACCGGTATTACACAAAGTCTCTGCAGCTACGCGCGCGCGCGGATCCTGCTCGAGAATTGCGTCAAGGATGGCGTCGGAAATTTGATCAGCAACTTTGTCCGGATGACCTTCGGACACTGATTCGGAAGTAAAAAGATATTCGTGTGACATGCAAGCCCCTAATAAAAAAGATTGACAACGTGTCGCGGCAATCTCCTGAGCCTGCGACGCTTTAGCGAAATTTGTAGACCGCCTCGCAAGTTGTCTGATTAACTCGGCGGTGAAAAACTTTCGTGGTATTTTACGCCTCTCTCTTGATTTGAGTAAAGTCTCCGTTTACCTTCTCCGCATGCTGCTGCGCGTATTCCAGATTTTGGCTTGGCTGCCGCTGCCGCTGATGCATGCACTCGGTGCTGCTGCCGGCTGGCTCACCTACGCCTCATCGCACACCTATCGTGAGCGTATGCGATTAAATTTAAAGCAGGCCGGCTATCTTTCAGCACTCCATCAAGCGATCGTGGAATCCGGTAAAAACCTGTTAGAGCTTCCTTTTATATGGTGCGGTAATTCGTCGCGCGTTCTGCGCTCAGCCAAAGTGCATGAATGGCACGTTGCTCAATCTGCGATAGATAGCGGCAAAGGCGTAATCTTTTTGACACCACATTTAGGCTGCTTCGAAATCATTGCGCAAGTTATCGCCAGTCGCGCACCGCTGACCGCGCTGTACCGACCACCACGTATGGCTATGCTTGAACCCTTGTTAGAAAAAGCACGTCAGCGCGATGGCCTTGCGCTAGCTCCAGCAAATTTATCGGGTGTTCGCACGTTACTAAAAACACTGCGTAAGGGCGGCTCTGTCGGACTGCTGCCAGATCAAGTGCCGCGCGCCGGCGAAGGTGTATGGACAAAATTTTTTGGCAAACCCGCTTACACCATGACGCTACCTGCCAAGCTAGCGCACATGAGTGGAGCAACCATTATCTTGTCGTATGCCGAACGGCTACCCTACGGGCAAGGCTATGCTGTTCACTTCGTTCCATTTGAACGGACGTTAATAGGCACTACTGAGGAACAAGCAGAAATCATAAACACCACCATGGAAGATTTAATAGCACGTTGTCCCTCACAATATTTTTGGAGTTACAACCGTTTTAAAGGTCAACCACCTGTAAACGCTATACCTTCGGACCAGGCATCATGAGATTACTACTGGCGATTATGTGGGTACTGCATTGGCTACCGCTGCCGATCTTAGGGCGGATTGGTAAATTCATCGGCAGTATTTTATTTATCGCGGTCGCAGAACGACGTCAAATCACACTGACTAATTTGCGACTCTGTTTTCCTAAGATGACAGAGAAGCAGCGCATCGCAATCGCTCGCGCTCATTTTCAAGGCTATGCTCGAAGCATCTTAGAGCGCGGAATACTGTGGTGGGCCTCACCTGAACGACTGCGACGGTTAATTAAGGTAACACCTGCCGTTCCGACAAAATTGGCACAAGAACGTCCCACCATTTATCTTTGTCCTCACTTCGTATGCCTTGAAGTCGCTGGCACTGCAATCACTATGGCGGGACCGGCATGCTCTATCTACACACGTCAGCACAGCGAACTGTTCGATGAGGCACTGCGCAAAGGCCGATTGCGCTTTACTACGGATGAACGCAATTTATTAGCCCGAAATGCGGGTATCAAGCCCATCATTCGCGCGATGCGAAGTGGGCGACCTTTCCTGATGCTTCCGGATATGGATTTCGGGCGCAAGGAATCAGTGTTCGTACCATTTTTTGGAATTCCAGCAGCCACATTGACAGCACCGGCACGACTGGCAGCGGCCACCGAAGGCCAAATTATTCCCGTTATTACACGATTCCAGCCGCATTATCGCGGCTGGGAAGTGCGTTTTTTCCCACCTTGGGAAAACTATCCCGGAGACGATATAGAGCAAGCAACACGCTTTATGAATGCTTTCATTGAAGAGCGCATTCAAGAAGCACCTGCCGAATATTTCTGGTCACACAAACGATTTAAAACACGGCCTGAAGGTATACCGAGCTTATACGATTAAAGCGCGCACTTAGTCATCACTTTTTTCAGTCTCAACCGACGTACTACTGTCCGATTCCGTCTTTTCTGAAACAGGCTTTGATTCAGCTTGACCATCTGCACGGACTTTTTCCTCAACTGCGGATAAAGATGATTCTGTAGCATCATTTTTCTCATCGTTCTGATCAGCCTTAGCTGATTTTTTGAGAGGGCTTACATCGGGCGTACTTAAGGGCGAATTAAGCTCTGAACTTTTTTCTTCATTTTTCCTTTCTAAATTTTCAACATACGAATTGATTGATTGCTCAATTTTTTTAAACAATTCTGGATCTGTATTTTTCTCTTCTTTTTGTATCTTGAAAGCTTCTAATTGCTGATGACAATACGCGACAGAGTCTTTTGTAAACGCGTTATAGTCTTTAGCTTTTAGATCAATAATTTTATTTCGAATAAAAATAAAAAATTCAGTTGAAATTTTGTCAAACCCGGCCGTCTTTGCAAACTCCGTAAATTTTACAATTCTTTTTCTTTGCATCTCGCTCTGTCGAGCAGCTTCTTCATTAAATTCACTGTCTTCGTCCGTAGTGGCTCTGGAGGCGCCACTTAAATGAGAAGTCGAAGTCGATCTCGGCGAAAATAAACCCTTAATCGAGCTCAGCACGCTACCCTTTTCAATCCCCGCTAATTGAAGCTTACTAGCTGACTGAGCAGTTAATTTGAGCCCTTTTGCGTAATCGTCAACATATTTTTTTACTTTCCCTGGTTGATGTCCCTGATTACTCAAAATATCAATCACAAAAGAATCTATTTTATTTACGAGGTATGAATTTATATAGCTACTTAGCTTTGCGTAAAAGCCGGCGCCATTTTTAGTATCGGCCGCAAGTTTAGGACCCCAAATAGTCATAAAAGAAAACGTAGAAATAAAGCCTACCAATGCACTTTTCCTTTGCACTAGCAGAGCTTTCATTTCACTACCACCAGTTTTTTCAAACCACGTAATCACTTGATGATCAATTTCGAGCAGTAATTTTTTAATCGGATCTGGAAATTTCGATGATACCAACTTCATATCGGAGCCAAAAAAATAGTCCCCTACTATCTTCATTGTTGGCACCATCAATTCCACTATGTCTGGATGGTTAACTTGTTCCACTGCACGTAAACCCTCACTAAGTTTGGTAACTTTCGTCCCCACCTTGGAAAATTCACGCATCACTTTTTGTAGCAGCTCATCTAGTTTTTTTTGGTCCAGATGATGGTTTATAAATGGTTCGCAAAACAGTTCCGTGATGTTGATAGATTTATGTTTCACCCCTGACGCAGTCTCATAATTTACGACAATTAGAGGCTCTCTTAAGATGGATTTAACAACGTTAGCGCTCTCCATTTTTTTTCCACACCCAATTTCTACAGCGATCATCACATGAGCCAATTGTTCCGGTTTTAGAATGTAATTTTTCTGAAATCCGAGATCAATTATCTGGCGCACCCTGTCTGAAAGACCATCCGCATGTAATTCGTTCTTCGTCGCTGCTTTTTCACTTGGTGAAGGTATGACAGAAGTCGAACCAGAACTGCTACTAGGCGTCTTAGGTGAAGACGGAGCATCCGATAGTGAGATCGGCGTGTTCGCAGCCGAATTGCTAGAAGTTAGTTTGGTAGGGGTACTGTTCACAGTTTTTATATCGCGCCTTACAGGCAGCGTATGCGGCGAACCCATTGGCGGACTGTCTATGTTTATATAAAGATTAGGCTGCGAACTTTTGCTAATTAACGTCGGACGTTTTGTAGCATTGGCTACGCCTTGTGAGGCTTTCCACGTATTACCACCCCCTTTATCAGATTCCGCGCTTGGAGAGCTTGATGAGCTTCCGGTAGTTTGTTTTTGATCTGTCTGAGTATTTAAATCCAAATTACTGCTTGAATTGTTTTTGCTTAATGGAGGGGTGCTCATGGCGAGCCTTTCAATAAAATAGGGAGAATAGATTTGTAGAGCGAGCCAGTAACGTGAGCAGAAATTTCTGGCACTTTTAAAGAGAAAGACAGTGACTTACGTGTCTGGCAATTTTTACTCAGGCCATTTTCGTAACTACTGTTTGTCCTAAGTTCCGGCAGCCGTGAGAAAATCCAAATGAAACGCTAACTAATTGCGGTCTGCAGCTAGCTCAACCGACAATCTGGTTTAATTAACTAAATTTTGTTGTAATTACCCTGCATATCGCTACGGGCATTCGGCCGATGAATCTAACTACCTCTACTTAAAGCAACGATTAAAGATAATTAATGAAACTTAAATTTACAAAAATGCACGGCGCTGGAAATGATTTCATCGTGATTGATGCGATCAATCAGACAGTTAATCTCACGCCCGAGCAATGGCACTTCATTGCAGATCGACGGTTTGGAATTGGAGCAGATCAGATGTTAGTGGTCGAAAAATCAACCACTCCCGATGTCGATTTCCGCTACCGAATTTTTAATTCTGACGGCGGTGAAGTCGAGCAGTGCGGCAACGGTGCACGCGCATTTGTGAAATTTGTCGTCGACAAAGGTCTGACTGACCGGCGTGAGATTCGTGTTGAAACTATGTCCGGCGTGATATCTCCCCGCCTAGAAGATGACGGACGCATTACCGTTGATATGGGGCCACCTATATTTGATACAAAAATTATTCCTTTTGATTCAACCGGAATAACTGCAAACAAAGATCATGCTGCTTCAGTCTGGCCTTTAGACGTGAATGGCAAGCTCATTTCGATGGTTGTGCTCTCTATGGGCAATCCGCATGCGGTACAAATCGTGGATGATGTTGACCATGCACCTGTTGGGACTGATGGCCCAGCGATAGAAAATCATCCACGCTTTCCAAAGCGCGTTAATGCCGGGTTCATGCAAATCATCGATAGACACCATGTGAAATTACGTGTCTTTGAGAGGGGCGCAGGCGAGACACTGGCTTGTGGCACGGGGGCTTGCGCAGCAGTAGTCGCTGGTATCCAACTCGGTCAACTTGATTCACCTGTGAGCGTTTCAACGCGCGGTGGAGAATTAAGCATCGAATGGCATGGTGGTGAGCATGCTGTCATGCTCACCGGTCCAGCAGTCAGTGTATTTGAAGGCAGTATTGATATCTAATTTTTAGCTTCGATTTCGATACTACTTGGTAAATCACACTATGCCCGATTTCGATTGTGCTCTCGGCGCGCGCTCATCAAACTACGAAATCGATATATTCGCTGTCGATAGTTACCTTCGTTGCCAATCGGCGATCCATCAACGGTATCAAATACACGTGCTGCATAGTCAACTGCCTGTCTTTGCTCACTGGTTAATATGAGTATCAGACGGCGGCGACTACGTGGATGCTGCTCTCGAATATCAATTTCAAGACAATGCCCGTGATCTGCCTCTTGCACGTCTATTAGCAAGGCTTCTGCTCGCGTCAAGCCAAACCAGTAACCCAGCTCTATCCGCGCTGCAAGGAAGGGATACTGACTCATCATCTCGCGTGTGAATGCCCGCTTAGCGACATTTGCCCAATCAGCTTTTCGAATCGGCGGAACAATTTTATGTAATAACTTTTGTGCTTCTTCATTACCTTGAGCAGCGGCTTTCAGTAACCAATAGACTGCACGAATATCTGTGCGAGGATCAACTCGTCGCTGACGCCATGCGATTAATCCCATCTCTAATTGCGAACGCATATGACCACCATTTGCGGCCATTTCTAAATATCTACGCGCTTCCGCTACACTACGACGTGAAAATTCTGGTTTTAAAAATACTCGTGACAACGCAAAAGATGCTTTTTCCTCGCCTTGTTCTGCTGCTATCGTTAACCATCGAATGGCTTTTTTGTAGTGAGCAACGCCGGTGACATTACTTAATCGCAAACCATTTTCATCCATACGCGCGATCCATAAACCATAGGCGAGTTGTGCATTGCTTTGCCCTCCTTCAGCCGCAACGCGTAAGTAGTGCTCGATCAATCGACTGTTGGGGTCCGATGTCATTAGTAGCGCTTGTGCACATCGGCTAAGTAATTCGGTTTCCAGCTTATTACATGGCTGACGACGAACGCTTTGCCCGCTAGTACGTCGCTCGATGTCTTGTGCCAGAGGCAAGGCCCATAATAGAAATTTTAAATAATCCCCCGCTTCCCACGCGCTATTCGCAAGCACGTATTGCGCTTCAACGACTCCACCTTTAGCGGCACGAGTTGCCCACTCAACAGCCGCATTCAGTTGATTACCCTCTGAAGTGATCGCATCATGCGGTTTAGGCTTTCGTGCAGTTTCGCGAATGCCCAGCTGTTGCGCAAGCAGCCATTGCGCATCAGGTAATCCAGCTTCAGCTGCTGCTTGCAACGCACGTAAGGCTTTCTGTTTTAACGATGGCTCAGCCCTAGCCCAACAAGAAAAAACTAGTAAGGCGAGCACTAATCCTGCCTTGGCTATGCCTCCATCAAATGCTCGTTCGTACCAGAACGCGACGCGTAAGGGATCCTTAACTTGATGAGCAACGTCAAAAGGAACATTGGCACCAATCAGTAACCACGCATCAGGCTGATTGTTTTCAGCTGCTTTTTGCAACCAATGTAAGGCGGTGGAATGACTTTGCGGTAAGCCTCCGCCACCGAATAAATAACGCTTACCCAATGCAAGCTGGGCTGGCGCTTTACCCGCGCGAGCAGCGCGAATGATGAGTAATTCCTCTCGATTGGCCATGATAAGTAGAGCTGCGCCTTAGAAAACGTCGGCCAACGCAAGCGCCAAAAGCAGGTCTAACCCACTCGTGACGAATAGTCACAACAACCCTTTTTTTAAATGCAGGAGGTTGGGAACGCGCTGGTCAAGTGTTATCAAAATTAAAACCAGACTTTGCGCTTTGAGTAGGGGCAGCGTCAACGTAGGTTAGTGCCAATAAAACAACAACATTCATCAATAAGTCTCTTTTTGTCAGAAAGCTTTTTTTCAAGCGGACCGAAGTTACGAGTGTTTTCATTTTAGAAATTAATGTTGCTCCAATCCGACCCGAGCGGATTCTCAACAAAACTTCGATATGGGGATGCAAAAATGAAAAAGTCACTCGTTGCGCTGGCATTAGCCGGCGCGTTTGCCAGTGCCGCTCAGGCACAATCAATAGAGATGTATGGAATAGTGGATATGGGATTTGTGCAGGAAAGCGGTGGCCCGACCGGCCTAACCTCTGCAGGAACTGCAAAGGGAGCAATTAATAAATTAACCAGCGGCGCCCAATCGGGTACTCGCTTGGGCTTTAAAGGTACCGAAGATCTGGGCAGCGGCATGAAAGCCCTGTTTGTTTTGGAAACCGGTATCGCTGCCGATAAGGGTGGTTTTAATCAAGCCAACTCCGCTTTTGCTCGTCAAAGCTTTGTCGGCTTACAAAGCGATATGGGCACAGTCACGATGGGCCGCCAATACACGCCTTACTTCTTGACCATGTTGGTCGGTGATCCCTTCGCAGCTGGCATGGCCGGTGCTGCTCAAAACATGCTGATGCCCGCTTCAAACATCCGCATGGATAACGCTGTGAAATACACCTCACCCGTATTTTCAGGTTTCAGTGCAGAAGCAGCCTATGGTTTTGGCGAACAAGTCGACAGCGTTGTCAGAAGCCGTCAATTAGGAGCCTTCATCAACTATAGCGGCGCTCCTGTGAATGTCCGATTGGGCTATCTAAGAAAAAATACCGATACCACCACAGCCCTCCCTCAAGCAAAAACAAAAGAAATCAGTAACTGGATACTGGCCGCCAACTGGGACGTGAAAGTTGCAAAACTATTTGCTGCTGTCACTAACAACGATGAAGCGGTATACGCCCCTATTCGTCGTAAAAGCCAAGATTATCTGATCGGCGCACAGGTGCCATTCAACAAACATACCTTCATTGCTTCCTACATCTTCAAAGATGGGGATGACGCCATGACAGGTAATGCAAACCAAGTAGCTTTGGGCTACACCTACACCATGTCTAAGCGTACCAATCTGTATGCGGCATGGGGACGCATTAACAATGGAACCAACAGCTTACTTACCGTCGGTAATAACTCCGAGCCGGGTTATGGCGACAAAGCACTGAACTTAGGCATACGTCACATTTTTTGATGCTGTTAAAGGCAGGTTGATTCAGGATATGGTCGTCGCTTAATCATCTCTTGAATCGCCTGTTTGTGAGTCTGCAGGTTTTTTCTGCGATTTAATCTCCTCTGTAGTTTTGTGGGCACCCTAGGGTGCCCTTTTTTTATTCGCGCCATCGGTTTCAGACCCAGATACAATTCGGGAATTCCTGAAATTCACTCGAGATTGCCGACTGCCATCATGACCACTACCCCAGACGCCCACGCTGTTGCACTCTATCTGGAAGATCATCCCAACTTTTTCGAAGACCACCCGGACCTGATTGCGAGTTTTAAGCTAACGACCGCACTTGGTGGTCGCACTGTCTCACTGCAAGAGCGCCAAGTCGAAGTGCTACGCGAAAAAATACGCAACCTGGAATTACAGCTGGTGAATCAGTCGCGCTATGCCAAAGATAACGACGGCATCATGGTAAAAATCCATGAATGGACGTTAAAACTTCTGGCTGCGCGCTCAGAACAACCCGCAGATTCAGTATTGGATACCTTAATCGACTGCTTCAAGGTTCCCGCAGCCAGTCTGCGAGTGTGGGATTCTTCGATCGATTTAGATACGAAGTGGCATGAAGCTTCTGATTTAGATGCAGCAAAAATGCTCGCTGCTCAGCAAGTACATCCGTATTGCGGTCCCTCTGCCAACAAACCCGGCGTGGAATGGCTTAACGATGCGGCGTCTATTCAATCGGTGGCCTTGATTCCACTTCGCGCGCCAGGCGCAACTGACAGCTTTGGTTTGTTAGTGCTTGGCTCACCCGATCCAGCGCGCTTCACTGCCGACATGGATACACATTTTCTGCGGCAGATCGGCGAGATCGCCAGCGCCACAGTGCATGGACAGTAATTCGAATCCCTCTTTCAACGCTACAGACGCGCAGCATATCGCTAGCTATCTGCAGCACTTGCAAACGCAACGCAAGTTATCTGAGCACACTTTAGATAGTTATCAGCGTGACCTCGAACAACTAGGCGCGCTATGCGTTGAAAAGAAAATTTCATCGCTATCTAAAATTACGGCGTTTGATACGCGACGCTTTGCTGCGCAATTACATTCGCGCGGTTTGTCACCTAGTTCGATTGCACGCAAGTTGTCTGCATGGCGTGGCTTTTTTAGTTGGATGGCGATACACCATCAACTCACCGTAAATCCTGCCGATGGTGTTAAAGCACCCAAGCGCGCACGCGCTCTACCCAAAGCATTAGGCGTCGATGACGCCGTGAGATTAGTTAGTGGTAGCTACGCGAAGGTCGATGCCTCTGACACTACAAACGCTTCTAATGTAACCAAGACTTCCGAGACCGATCTAACGCAGCAGCTTTGCAATCACGCCATGTTTGAATTGCTTTACTCAAGCGGACTACGCGTTTCTGAATTAGTTGGGCTTGATGTTCAGTACACAGAAACGCGCGATCATTCGTCGCTCGGTTGGCTAGATCTTGATGGATGCGAAGTCACCGTCACCGGTAAAGGCAATAAGCGCCGCACAGTTCCCGTGGGGAGTGCAGCATTACTCTCGATCCGAGAGTGGCTAAGCCACCGCGCTTCTGTTGCTAGCGAAAAAACCGACTGTGATCCACATGCGCTATTCATTACCGCTCGCGGAAATCGGATAAGTGCTCGCGCCGTTCAAACCCGCATCAAAGCGCACGCACAAGTTTTGGGCATCCCCGCCGATGTGCACCCGCATATGCTCAGACATTCATTTGCGTCGCATGTGCTGCAATCATCGGGGGATTTGCGCGCGGTGCAAGAGATGCTAGGCCACTCATCGATTGCATCAACTCAGGTCTATACCTCGCTGGATTTTCAACGCTTAGCGCAAGTGTATGATGCCGCACACCCGCGCGCAAAAAAACAAACCTCGAGTGATTAACCCTGTCTGCAGCAATTTATTTAAACCACACTAGCTACCTACGCACAATAAATTCATGGCTCTTATTCCCGCTACGATACTGACTGGCTTTTTAGGCGCTGGTAAAACCACATTACTAAATCGTCTCCTACATGAAGACCACGGGCAGCGCATCGCTGTCATCGAAAACGAATTCGGCGAAGAAAATATCGACAATGAAATTTTAGTGCAAGACACGCGCGAACAAATCGTTGAAATGAATAACGGTTGTATTTGTTGCACCGTGCGCGGCGATTTAATTTCCGCACTTGGTCAGCTCGCACAAAAGCAGCGCAATGGTGAATTGAAATTTGATCGCGTCGTGATCGAAACCACCGGGCTTGCCAACCCTGGCCCGGTTGCACAAACGTTTTTTATGGATGAAGAAATCGCTACTAGCTATTTATTAGATGGCGTAATTACAATCGTTGATGCTAGCAACGCGATGCAACAGCTCGATAAATTTGAGGAAGCGCAACGTCAAGTTGGTTTCGCCGACCGATTATTTTTATCTAAATTAGATTTAGTGAGCACCGATCAACTGAGCCTGCTTGAAACCAGACTGCGACGCATTAACCCGCGCGCGCCTATAGGTCGTGCTGAATTCGGTCATGCGCCTATTGCAGAAATTTTAGATATTCGTGGATTTAATCTGAACGACAAATTAGATATCGATCCCGATTTTCTAAAATCTGAAGAAGCGCATCACTGCGATGATCATTGTGACCACGACCATCATCATCATGAACATGGGCATGATCACAAACACGAACATGCAGCTCACCAAGAAGGGGGACATACCGATGATATCGCCGCCTTTGTTTTTCGCAGCACCCGCGCCTTTGATCCAGCACGCCTAGAAGATTTTATCGGTCAACTGATACAGATGTACGGCCCGCGAATGCTGCGCTACAAAGGGATATTGTGGATGGAAGGAGCCTCACGAAAAGTGATTTTTCAGGGGGTTCATCAAACCATGGGCAGCGATCTGGGCGCGCCATGGGCGTCGGATGAAGTCCGAGGCAGCAAAATAGTTTTCATAGGCCAATCATTACCGCGCTCAATATTCATAGAGGGGCTGGAGCAATGTCTGGTATAAATGTGATAGTTTTTATAAAAAAAACGGGGCAGTATGGCCCGTTTTAGCTAGGTTTTATGCGGCTGTACTTGCCAATTGCATTAAAAATATGAAAAGCTTGTCTGTACAGCGGACAATGCGATTACAATAGCGCCCGATTTGCTACGGGCACCCTTCCCAGGGATAGTGAGACAGTCCGAGCAGACAACTAGTCTGCCCTGCGCATCAGCAAAAGCTATCGCAGGCACGCTGGGTACAATTGACAGATCAGCAGTTACGAAAGCAAGCTACGTGGCAACCTCTACAAAAACTTTGAAGCCAGCCGTCAGTGACGGCACCCCCATCTCTGAGGAACAGCTTCTCAAGATGGGCGAGAAGGATTACATGAACGCAGCTCAATTGGCTTTTTTTAAAGCCCGTCTGCAGCAGCTGGAAAAAGACCTTCTCAGAAACGCCGGCGAAACCACCGAACATCTGCGTGAAACTGTGCTCGTGCCCGATCCCGCCGATCGCGCCACCATCGAAGAAGAACATGCGCTCGAGTTACGCACTCGTGACAGAGAGCGCAAACTTCTGAAAAAAGTGCAGCAGTCGATACAGTCTATCGATGCAGGCGACTACGGCTGGTGCGAAGAAACCGGTGAAGCCATCGGGATCCCGCGCTTACTTGCGCGCCCAACAGCAACGCTATCTCTTGAGGCCCAGCAGCGACGCGAACTCAAGCAGAAACTCTACGGCGACTAGAACGATTGAACTAAGTCGTGGAATGGTATATTTGGGTTTGATTTAAAAATAATGACATTAAAACCAAAGTGAACACTCATCTCAGTACACGACCCTCAGCCAGCTACCAAAGGGTAGCGCTGTGGCTTGTACTGAGCTTATTGTTTGCTCAATGGCTAGGTTACGCCCATTCGATTAGTCACTCGGCGCTACAAACCGAAGTCATCTCAAGCTATAGCAATCAAAACTCTTACATTGGTTGTTTTGATCACCAGCAAGCGGGGCACTCTTGCGCTTTACTTGAAGCTGGCACACTCGGCGCCAGCCTGACTGTCCCTTTTTTCCACATTACTGCCATAGCGCTGCCAAGTTTTATCTTGGTCAACCTGATGCGCTTTGGTTTTCAACACGCTTTCGTCGCACTCTTCTCTTCCAGAGCTCCACCCGCTCTCCACTGAGCATCCATCAACCTTAGAAAAATATCTACCTTGCGGTTATATGCCGCAGGTGTGTGCTTGATCAGTGGAGAATTACATGAATTTACGTCAGTCTTATATGGCGCAAGCCATTATTTGCGCGTTTGCGGGCGCAACTCTTACAGCCCATGCTGAAGACAACATAAAAAAACTTGATTCTGTGATTGTGACTGCAGATCCGTTTGGTCGCAGTGAAAATGCCATGATTCTTGCGCCGGCAAAAGTCATTTCCGGCGATGAGCTTCGCGACAAATTAGCGGACTCCATTGGGCAAACGCTAAGCAATGAATTAGGCGTTACTACGTCTGGATTTAGCGCAGCTGCATCGCGCCCCATCATTCGAGGCCTGGATGGCCCGCGCATCAAGATGCTGGAAAATGGCATGGGCAATGGTGACCTTTCGTCAATCTCGAGTGATCATGCCGTAGCCAGTTCTGGCACAACAGCGCGACAAATTGAAATCCTGCGTGGTCCGGCTGCGCTGCTATATGGTTCTGGTGCTATCGGTGGTTTGGTCAATGTGGTTAATGATCGTATTGCCAAAACCTTGGAACCGAAGCCCACCGGCGAAACTGAAGTGCGCTATAGCGCTGTTGATCGCGGCGTCGCAGGAAGTTTCTCTGCTGATGGCTCCAGCGGCAGTATCGGTTTACATGCGGATGGCAACATGCTGCACTCGAGTGATTACCGTATTCCAGTTAACAGCAGCGTATACGGCGATGGCGATACTGGCAGATTAAGTTTTTCTGGCAATCGCGAACGCAGTCTGGGCTTTGGAGGTTCACTCATCAAGGATTGGGGTTATGTCGGTTTATCCGTTGCCACGCTTGATAAGATTTATGGAATCCATGGTGCGGATGAAAAATCAAATATTGATCTCAAACGAACTCGTTTCGATGCCGATAGCCTGATTAAATCGCCCTTTGATGGTTTTGATTCACTACGCATACGATTTGGTAATACCGACTACAAGCATACTGAGCTAGAAAATGGAACGGATCCTCATGTACGCTTCACTAACAAATCGACCGAAACACGCTGGGAATTAAGTCACTTACCGGTTGCTGGCTGGCGCGGCAAACTAGGCGTTCAAACAGAACAAGCCACCACCAAAGCTGCAAATCTTGATGGCGCTGATCCGACGGTGCCGCGGACAAATTCCAACGCCTTTGCAGGCTTCTTTTTGGAAGAGCGCGATTTTGGCGCAACCCGAATCAATATCGGTGGCCGCTTGGAATCCGTTTCTCGCAAGCCCGCCAGTAGCGTAAATCGCTCTTATAGCTTGGGCTCATTCTCAACCGGCGCACTGTGGGCCTTCACACCTGGTTATGGTTTGGGTGCTACCGCATCACTTGCGCAGCGTGCGCCCACCGCTGAAGAATTGTATTCAAATGGCGCTCATCACCCAACCGAAACTTACGATGTTGGCGACACCTCTTTAAAGAAAGAAACCTCTAGAAATATAGATTTGTCGCTGCAAAAGACAGAAGATAAGCTGCGCTGGAAAACTAATGTCTATCAAAATAAAGTCAGTAACTTTATTTACGGCGACATAGGTATCATCAATCTTGATCCTGATGGCGTCTTACGCGATCGCAATTTCAAACAAGCGAATGCCACACTCAAAGGTATAGAAGCTGAACTCAGCTACAACTTATATGAAACTGGATGGTATGGTCGTGTGTTTATGGATAGCTCACGCGGCACTTTAGATGACTTAGGCAATCTACCTTTGCAACCTGCAGCCCGCACAGGACTAAATGCCGGATATCAAGATTCACGTTGGCGCTCATCGCTTTCTGTTATCCATTCAGATGCACACAACAGAATAGCCAGCTCCACCGTTTCAGATGAAACGACCACCAAAGGTTATACCAACGTCGACGCCAATCTGTCTTATACGCAACGCTATGGAACTACTGATTTAACCTGGTTCATGATTGCACGCAATTTATTGAATGAAGAAATTCGTCTCTCAACATCACTCCTAAAAGACTATGTTCCTCAGCCTGGGCGTAATTTGATAGTTGGTGTTCGAACACGCTTTTAATTTAGCTGAACGTGAGCAACGTGTAACTCACGCCACGTTGCGATCAGCAATTTCATAAAACAGTTAGGGCAATCATCATGATTGCCCGCTGTCTGATTGACATCCGTTCACATTGGCGATGTAATGATTCGCGAGAGTGTGGTCGCGCACAATTATTCGCAGCGGCTTTCTCAGCTTCGTATCCGAATTCATTCTCCCATCAGGCAATTGCATCTCGTGAAAATTTTTGGACTGTTTACAAAGACAGCGACGCCCGATAGTCGTCAAAGTAAAAATACGCCAGCCGATGAGGCTCGTGAAACCTCACAAAAAATTGATTCAATAGAATCAGAAATCGTGGCCGAATTTGGCGCGCCTACCTTACTGCAGCCGCATCACGACAGCAATGTTGAAAGTTCACCCACGCTCGCGCCGTTATCGCATGTTATGGATGAAGCCGCCGTATTATTTGCCAACGGCCAATCCGATGAAGCTAGAACGCTACTGCTGCAAGCCACGCGTGCCGATGGCGGCAGCAACGATCATCAGCTCGCCTGGTGGATGTTGTTCGATTTAGCACTCGCAGAAAATCAAGCGGATTTTTTTGATCATCTCGCCCTAACCTATGCCAAAAAATTTGAAACCTCGCCTCCGCAATGGCAAGCGATCAGACAAGGCCCTGACCTCGTCCAAGCACAACCTGAGATACCCGTACTCAGCTTTCGCGGCAAGCTAACAGAAACCTCGCAAGCCGCTCTTGAACAATTACAGCAGATCGGACTGCGTCATCATCACTTTGTGATGGAATTTTCTGCGATCACTGACATGACTATTCCAGGGTGCGCTGGATTTTTAGATGTACTAGAGCATTGGCAGAAAGCTTCCTGCGAAATTTCAATCCGCGGCGGCGATACCGTAGTCAGCAGAATTCGCGAATGCATACAGCCCGGCAGACGCGACGTCGATGATGCTGCGTGGCGGTTACTGATCGAATTACTTCGCTTGATGAATGCCGATGAAGCCTATGAAGCGGCCTGTGTAGACTACAGCGTCACCTACGAAGTGTCGCCGCCTGCCTCACCTCCGGCACAAATAAAGCCCGCACAGCAAACACCTTTATTTGTGCTGCCAACAATGATCTCATTGCCAATCGACAAACTGCTTGCGCAAACAAGCGAGTACGCTCAGCAATCGCACAAGCTAGTTTTAGATTGCCGTCATTTACGTCGGATAGAGTTCAGCGCCGCCACACCATGGCTTACCGGATTGCAACAACTAGCACAAGGCAAAGTTGTAGAATGTCGGGATACCAGCTTTCTTGTTGGCAGATTATTGCAACTGGTCGGTGGCGCTAGCCGGCTGCATATTATTTATCGAAAGCCCTGATCACCATTGGTGGTTCGGGGCTTGGTTTTTACTCCGACACCCCATGGAACAATTTCACGGCACCACAATTCTTTCAGTACGTCGCGGCAATCTGGTGGCACTCGGTGGTGATGGTCAGGTCACTCTGGGCAATGTCGTCATGAAAGGCTCGGCGCGCAAAGTACGCAAGTTATTTCATGGCAAAGTATTAGCGGGGTTTGCTGGCGGAACGGCTGATGCGTTTACTTTACTTGAACGCTTCGAATCCAAACTAGAAGCACACCGGGGCAATCTAATGCGCTCTTCGGTTGAGCTGGCAAAGGATTGGCGTACCGATCGCATGCTACGCCGATTAGAAGCCATGCTGCTGGTCGCTGACCGTGAATCCACGCTCATCATCACCGGCAACGGCGATGTACTCGAACCCGAAGATGGTGTCGGCGCCATTGGCTCAGGCGGCAGCTACGCTCAATCCGCTGCCAAAGCGCTACAAGAAAATACCGACTTGTCGCCGGTTGAGATCGTTAAGAAATCACTCACTATCGCCGCACAACTCTGCATTTATACCAATCACTCGCTCACCATCGAAACACTAGAATAAGCACGGTGCATCCATGAACCTTACACCGCAACAGATTGTGATCGAACTCGACAAACATGTCGTCGGTCAAGCCAATGCCAAACGCGCCGTCGCTATTGCGTTGCGCAATCGCTGGCGTCGGCAACAAGTACCCGACCCCTTGCGTCATGAGATAACACCCAAGAATATTTTAATGATTGGGCCAACCGGTGTCGGCAAAACTGAAATCGCGCGTCGTCTGGCACGCTTAGCAGATGCGCCGTTTATTAAAATTGAAGCGACAAAATTTACTGAAGTCGGCTATGTCGGTCGTGATGTCGATACCATCATCCGCGATCTCACCGAAATCGGCATCAAACAAACGCGTGAATTAGAAATGCGTAAAGTACGTGCTGGTGCGGAAGACGCCGCCGAAGATCGTATTCTTGATGTCCTCCTTCCGCCCGCGCGTGATTTTGGTTTTGCGGCAACGCCCACTGCCGAAGAGAAAAATGAAAATGCTACGCGTCAAACATTTCGCAAACGATTACGTGAAGGTGCGCTCGACGATCGCGAAGTCGAGATCGAATTAGCCGATACACGTCCGCAAATGGAAATCATGGCGCCACCTGGCATGGAAGAAATGACAGAACAGATTAAATCCATGTTTTCAGGTTTAGGAAACGGTCGAAAAAAATCGCGCAAGCTCAAAATTAGCGAGGCGATGAAAATACTCATTGACGAAGAAGCTTCACGACTGATCAATGAAGAAGAACTCAAACAAAAAGCCATCACCAATATTGAGCAAAATGGGATTGTCTTTCTGGATGAAATCGACAAAATTGCTGCCCGCGGTGGGGTGCAAGGAGCCGATGTATCCCGTGCAGGTGTACAGCGTGATTTGCTACCGTTAGTTGAAGGTACTACCGTCAACACCAAATATGGCATGGTAAAAACAGATCATATTTTGTTCATTGCTTCCGGCGCATTTCATCTGGCGAAGCCGTCTGATTTAATTCCAGAGCTACAAGGTCGCTTTCCAATACGCGTCGAGCTAGAGTCACTCTCCATTGCTGATTTCGAGCGCATATTGACCTCAACGGATGCCTGTCTAACGCGACAATATCAAGCCTTACTAGCGACTGAAAATGTACATATCGAATTTGCTGAGGATGGTATTCGTCGCCTCGCAGAAATTGCTTTTTCAGTGAATGAAAAAACAGAAAATATTGGCGCTCGCCGTCTCTACACTGTCATGGAAAAATTGCTCGAAGAAGTCTCCTTCGGCGCGGGGAATGAAACCAGCAGCACCGTTAACATCAACGCCGCTTATGTCGATGAAAAACTGGGAGCGCTGGCCATCAATGAAGATCTCTCACGCTACGTACTGTGATTCACGTAGCCTACGGTATCTGTATTAACGACGATTAGTCTCACTCGGCGGCACAATCTGCGGCTCTTGCAGCGGGATAGTTGTGATCGATTGACTAGCCGTACCAGTAGATTGTAAAGAGCTACCCTCACCAGAAGCGCTTGTTCCCGCCGTACTCGCGCCAGCAGTTTTTGGAATGCTTGCCACCGGAATAGGCGCTGACGAACTAGCTGCGGTCCGAGTGGGAGTCTGTAGTCGATTGTTATTCGCATTATTCTGACCTGCCAATCCTGCCGTATCTGGCACGATGCCACCTTGCGACGCAAAAGCTGGCAAAGCAATCTCTCGCTCAGATCCTTTGCCAGCCACAATCACGCTGTGCGAATTGATGGCCTTAACCACGATGCCCGGCATGATTTCCGAGTTCAGTCGCAGTGCACGCGATGGACCGCCATCAGCAGTGATGATCACAACACTATCTTTCGAGCTATTCGAACGGATCACACCATTGATCTGCACATTCGCCAATATCGACGTCTGCTCACTTCCACCAAATAAATTAGCGGCGGACGCAAGCGGCGGCATGCTTTGCTCAGCCACTGGCATTAACTCAACTGCTTGCTTAGGGGGTGACAACCACTGTTGGAGCCAAAATGATACTGAAACCCAAATACCAACAAAGAATAAAAACGATACCGCATTCGGCAACCGCTCACGCCAGGATTTCAAACTAACTTTTAAACGACTCATTACAGACCTTTATTTGACTAACTGATTTATTTCGATAATTGGCATCAGCACCGCTAGTACGATCAGCAGCACCACTACACCCATAGTCAGAATCAACACTGGCTCAAGCAAACTAGCAATCGTTAAAGCACGGCGCTCAAGATCGTGTTCTTGCATTTGCGCAGCTCGATTGAGCATCACAGGTAGTTCACCCGTGACTTCGCCGGCACGTATCATGTGAATTAGCATAGGTGGAAAATGTGGGTGCGCCGCTAATGCTCGCGCCAAACTCATTCCTTCACGCACGCTGGCCGTAGCATCTTCCACTTGTTCGCGCATAGCAGCGTTAGAAAGCGTATCGCGACTTGTGCGCAGCGCACGCAAAATGGGAACACCCGAACTAATCGTAATCGCCAATGTACTGGCAAAGCGTGAGGTATTTAAGCTGCGCTCAAAGCGCCCATAAAATGGAGCAACCAATAACCAGCGATGCCAGCGCATTCGAACCAAAGGATCACGCAAAGCGTGGCGCCAACCAAAAAAAAGTGCAACGAGAATCAATGCTGCCAACCAACCCCAGTGCCGGAATACATCAGACACAGCTAACATAGCAATCGTCAAAAAAGGTAATTTTTGTTTTGAATTTTCAAATACAGACACGATCTGAGGTACCACATACGCCAATAAAAAAATCACGATCGTAATAGCAACAGCCGTGACAATCGCAGGGTACGTAAACGCCAATCGAATTTTTTGAATTAAGGCATTGCGTCGCTCTACAAAATCAGCCAACCGCGACAACACGCTGGATAGCTGACCAATATGCTCACCCGAGGCCACCAAAGCGCGATAGATTTCTGCAAAGTCGCGCGGGTGTCTAGACAACGCATCGGATAGCGAAGCGCCACCCATCACCTCAGCGCGTATCGACGCAATCAAATCACGCATATACGGCCGCTCTGCTTGCTCACGTAACGCAGAAAATGCTTGTTCTAATGGCAGGCCCGCCTCCAAAAGCGAAGACAGTTGTCGAGTAAATAAAGCTAGCTCATTAGTAGAAAGACGCTCTGCAAACAGCTGCATTAAAAAATTGGCATGCGTATCCACCTGCGCAGCTATGATAGTGATCGCTAGCGGCAACAATCCTCGCGCGCGTAATGTAGAGCGTGCTGCGCGTGGACTATCCGCATGCAGCACCCCTTTGTTAGTAGCGCCCGCCGCGTCCACTGCTTCATATCGATAGCTAGGCATAGTCTTAGTCCTTAGTCACTCGTAGCAATTCGGCTTCACTGGTGATGCCTTCTTTTAACCAGCGCTCACCATCCATGCGAAGTGTTTGCATGCCGTTACGCTGTGCACTTTTTCGAATGTCGGCTTCGGCTACTTGATTGTGAATCTGTGTGCGTATTTCTGGCGTTGTCAGTAATAACTCATACACACCGACTCGCCCGTGATACCCCGTTTGACCGCACTGAGAACAACCTCGTTCAACCCAGCGCTGACCATCAAATTCACGGCAGTGAATACATAACTTTCTTACTAACCGCTGCGCCACCACACCTAATAATGATGATGACAATAAAAAAGGCTCGATACCCATATCGAGCAAACGTGTGATAGCTGCAGCCGCATCATTCGTATGTAGCGTGGTCAACACTAAGTGACCTGTAAGTGATGCCTGTACCGCAATTTGTGCTGTTTCTAAATCACGAATTTCACCAATCATGATCACATCAGGGTCTTGGCGCAAAATGGCACGCAGCGCTTTGGCAAAAGTCATTTCTATGCGCGCATTCACCTGGGTCTGACCCACACCCGCTAATTCATATTCAATAGGATCTTCAACAGTAAGAATATTGGTAGTCGATGCATTTAAGCGCGACAAGGCTGCATAAAGAGTGGTTGTTTTGCCAGACCCCGTAGGACCAGTTACAAGTACGATGCCGTGCGGCTGCGCAATTAAATGATCGAACTGAGCACGCGTAGTTTCATTCATACCCAGCTGCTGCAAATCGAGTCGACCACCTTCTTTGTCAAGCAACCGTAAAACAGCTCGCTCCCCATGCCCTGTTGGCAGCGTAGAGACGCGTACATCAACCGGCCTCCCTCCTACACGCAAAGTAATACGCCCATCTTGCGGCAACCGTTTTTCTGAAATGTCGAGCTGCGACATAATTTTGATACGCGATATAAGTGCTGCATGCAGTCCGCGTTTAGGTCTGGCCACATCTCGCAACCGACCATCGATACGAAAGCGAACGATGGAAATTTGCTCAAACGGCTCTATATGAATATCTGATGCGCCTTCACGCAAGGCTTGCGTTAATAGCGCATTGATCATGCGAATCACCGGCGCATCGTCCGCCGCTTCAAGTAAATCTTCTACAGCAGGCATTTCTTGCATTAAGCGCGTTAAATCTAAATCCGACTCCACCTCATCCACAATTTGAGCTGCATCGTCGCCACTACCCGCATAGGCTTTTGCAATAGCTGCTTCAAGTTGTTCGCGCGCCATAGTGTGCACACGCAAGCGCCCAAAGCGACGACCCACTTCAGCAATAGCTGATGATTTAGTTGCAGGCGAAACCCAAACATCCGTACCTTCGCCGCCACTAGCTGCCTGCGCAAGTAAGCCGAAATTACGAGAAAAACTGAAAGGCAGCAAACGCGGATCATGAATTGTCGTCATGACTGCCAGAATTCTTTTTTCATTATCATTAGTTAACGATGGTAGTCATACAGACAAACATTGAGTCCGAGAATAGCGAGGTCATTCCGCGTTTGTTCAACGTGAGTTAATGTCCGGCGAATCAACCGGATAAATTTCTAGCGGAGCCGTTGGTTGCGTCGAAGACATCGAGGAAGTGGACGAGCCCGACGACGACGAGGGTGTTACTGGCATGGGCCCGCGCTCTGGCTCATTAAAATCACGCTGCAATAAATTGCCACCAAGAGGTCGACCTTG
>JACCEE011065483.1_pt1 | contig 37502 bp, 37 predicted proteins | sample 7449931 | NCBI WGS metagenome assembly JACCEE01 (sample SAMN15323457, study PRJNA562643) | freshwater metagenome | isolation source: river surface water | place: USA:Blue River Watershed | collected 2017-08-19 | reverse complement strand
GTCGCCTTTTGAGTTGATATCAACAGTAGTCATTGCGCATATCGTAGAGCCAATGCAGGTAATTGTGAAAGAGAGATACGCAGTTGATAGTCGTTTGCAGCAAGAAAGTTATCGAATTGGCACTCGGGCAACGCCTACGGCAGAATACGCACATGACTTTACAGCGCGATTCAATTCCAGCGTTAGTTTCACCTGGTCCAGCATTGACGGTGGATGAGGTACGTCGTTATAGCCGCCACTTGATTATTCCTGATGTTGCCATGGCGGGTCAGCAGCGATTGATGAATGCGAAGGTTCTCTGCGTTGGTGCCGGTGGCCTTGGCTCTCCAGCACTTATGTATCTCGCTGCTGCCGGAATCGGAACTCTTGGAATTGTCGAATTCGATACCGTTGATGAATCAAATCTCCAACGACAAATAATTCACGGCCAATCAGATATTGGAAAGAGTAAAGCGCAGTCAGCAAAAGAGAAGATTTCTGAGATCAATCCTTATGTAAAAGTGGTCACACATGAGGTTCGCCTCGATATTACAAATGTGAAAGAAATTTTTGCGCAGTACGACATCATCGTCGATGGAACAGATAACTTTGCAACTCGCTATCTAGTAAATGATGCCTGCGTATTGTTAAAGAAGCCTTATGTCTGGGGTTCTATTTATCGTTTCGATGGCCAAGCTAGTGTTTTCTGGGCCGAGTACGGGCCTTGTTACCGCTGTCTTTACCCCGAACCACCACCTCCAGGGATGGTTCCAAGTTGCGCTGAAGGCGGTGTTCTCGGCGTACTTTGCGCAACTATCGGATCAATTCAAACCACTGAAGCGATTAAGGTTTTGACTGGAGTAGGCGATCCATTGATTGGTTCATTGATGATCTATGACGCACTAGAAATGTCTTTTCGTAAAATAAGAGTGCGCAAAGATCCAAACTGTCCGTTGTGTTCAAATAATCCAACTCAGACTGAGCTGCTTGCTGACTATGAAGCATTCTGTGGAGTGCTCTCTGATGCTGCAGAAGTGGCAGTTAAAGATTCAACTATTTCAGTTACCGAACTTAAATCAAAGATGGATGCCAAAGAGGATTTCTATCTAATTGATGTGCGCGAACCTAGTGAATTTGAAATAGTTCGTATTCCGGGGTCACATTTAATGCCTAAGCAAGGTTTCTTAGACGGAACCGTTCTTGCAGATTTACCCCAAGATAAGCCGATTATTCTGCATTGCAAGAGTGGAGTTCGGTCAGCTGAATGTCTAGCAATCCTTAAAGGTGCAGGTTTTGCAGATGCATCACACGTTTCAGGTGGGGTAATCGCCTGGGCAAAGCAAATCGATACTTCGCTTCCGGTTTATTAATGAATAGTTCGTATCAGGGTTATCGCCTATTACTAGTACACGCACATCCTGATGATGAAACCATTAACAATGGCGCCACTATGGCGCTTTATGCAGCACTTGGTGCTTCAGTAACTCTAGTTACATGCACACGGGGTGAGGAAGGAGAAATTCTCGTTCCAGAATTGGCTCACTATTCCAGCAGTTCTGAGGATAAATTAGGTGAACACAGGGTAAGCGAACTTACTAATGCGATGAAAGAGTTGGGAGTAACCAACTTTCAATTCTTGGCAGAAGGAAAAAGGGTTTATCGAGACAGCGGAATGATGGGAACCGAACCGAACAACCGCCCCGATGTTTTTTGGCAGGCAGATCTGGAAGAGGCGACACAGTATCTCGTATCGATAATTGAAGAAGTAAAACCGCATGTTTTGATTACCTACGATGAAATTGGCGGATATGGGCATCCCGATCACATTCAGGCACACCGAATCGCGATGTTAGCAGCTGATAAATCTATGTGGCAGATTCAAAAAATATACTGGAACACAATGCCTAAATCTGTCCTTGCCGAAAGTATGGCAAAGATGAGAGAACTTGGATCAGATTTTTTCGGGGTCGAAAGCGTTGATGATTTGCCATTCGCTAAAGACGATAAATTTGTTACATCTTTAATTGATGGAAATTCTCAGGTCGAGAAGAAAATGGCTGCGATGAAGGCTCACGTAACTCAAATATCTACTGATGGCCCTTTCTTTGCACTATCAAATAATTTAGGACTTCAGGTCTGGGGAGATGAGTACTACACCTTGGTACGTGGAGAAAAAACGGGACCGTTTGATCAAAATGGTAGAGAGCGCGATCTTTTTGCCGGAGTAAAACTATAAATGAAACCTCTTGCTTCAATCTTGGCAGGAGTCGCAGCAGGAGTCGCAGCTATATTCCTACATCTGTTCTTCCCGCCTTTCGGTCTAGTTTTGGCGGTGATTGGAACATTTACCGTGATTTGGGCGGTGGGGAGAAAATTTGGAAAGCGCAGATACAAGTTTTACGCCGCCATGGCATGGATCTTTATATTTAGCCGTGGAGCATCATTTGGAAATGGGAAAGAGATTTTTATACAAGGCGATTCTCTAGGAAACTATTTCCTGGCGCTATCTTTTATTGCAATTATCGCTGCTCTCCTAACGCCAGCTAATTAATCCAATTCCAGCTCTGTCCATCTGGGCTGTCGCTGATGCTGATGCCTTCCTGTGCCAATAAATCACGAATTCGATCGCTCTCGCCCCAGTTCTTTTTTTCTCGAGCAATGACTCTAGCCTGTAAAAGTTCCGCCTGTTCTGAAGACAGCGGCTTACTCTCAACGACTCGATTTAAATCTAGAGCTAATACTTGATCTGCGAAGTTAAAAATCTCGCGCTTCTGCTGGTCGGTGATTTTTGGATCTTTTTCAATTGCTCTCATTCTTACAAGCGCTCGAGGGGTATCTAGATCGTTAAGTAAGCATTCCTGTATTTCAGAATCGAATCCGACTTTCTCCGAATCTCCCCAACTTCTCATCGCATTACGCCAACGATTTACCGTCGAATTAGCGGCACGAAGTGCATCCCAAGTTAAATCCATTTGAGACCTATAGCGATTTTCCATGAGCGCAAGGCGCAGTGACAGTGGGTCTAATCCTTGGGCGATTAAATCTTCAACTAGGACAACGTTGTTAGCGCTCTTTGACATCTTGCGGCCCTCAAAGAGTAAATGTTCACCGTGAACCCAAAGGTCCACAGCTTCTGCTCCGAGTATCGCATTTGACTGTGCGCGTTCATTTTCATGATGAGGGAAGCGAAGATCTATTCCGCCGACGTGGATATCAACATGTTTATCTAAAAGATCAAGTGACATTGCGGTGCATTCAATGTGCCATCCCGGAAATCCACGACCCCATGGAGAATCCCAAACCATTTCAGTGCGATTACCAGCTGATTTCCAAAGCGCCCAGTCAGCGTGAAACTTCTTTTCGCCATCATCTGAGTATTCGTAACGGTGGCCAGGCTTTAGCGAATCTAGCCGATTGCCACTTATTGCACCGTAACTGGGAAACGACTGCGCACTGAAATATACCGAGCCACTTTCGCCGACATAAGCGCTGCCATTATCAATAAGAGCCTGAATACTTGAAAGCATTCCGGGAATAGTTTCGCTAGCCCTTGGGTAATTTTCAGCAGGCTTAATATTTAATCGGGCTAGATCAGCATGGAATTTCGCTTCGTATTTGCGAGCAATTTCAAATGGATCTGATTTCTCCAATTTAGCTTGGTTGAGCATTTTATCTTCGGCTGCAAAATCTTCTGACATATGACCGACGTCGGTTATGTTCTGAATAAGTAAGACATCCATCCCCGCCAGTTTTAAGGTTCGTGAGATCAAGTCAGATAAAAGAAATGTTCTTAAGTTGCCTACATGGGCATCGCGATAAACAGTTGGCCCACAACAATAGATATGAACAGGTCTGCCAGAGATATTTACTGTCTGTAGATCTCGACTCTGAGTGTTGTAGATCGCAAAATTATTCATTTGCCCTGATCCAAGAGAACGCGGTAGTTATATGAATGATGGAAGCGAAAACCCATAGATTTATAGAGCGCCAGTCCTGCGCCGTTTTCGCTATCTACCTGTAAGCCAATTTTAGTCGCACCATCTTCCTTTGCGGCATTCATCAATGTGTTCATAAGTAAAGTTCCAACGCCTTTTCCCCTGAAATCTGGTGAGACAAACACCCGGGTTGCTAGCGACCATTTTCCAAAAGTTGCGATCCGACCTACCCCGATAGTGTTTTTGCCAGATTTAACTTCTACATATTTAGCCGGATATTTTCGCATTATGCGTTCGACGCCAAAATCGGATTGCACTTCTAGTAATTCTTTACTCGGCTCTGTAGAAATTACGATTTCGAACTCTGAATTTACTTTAACTGGAACGCTAGAAATATCATTAACCAAGTACTCGGCACCAATCTTTACCTGCCAACCACGTTCGCCAAGATAACGATCTAGCTCATCGTAAATTGGTAGTGGCAAAGTGAATGTAGGAGTCAATTGATTTTCTCGATAAATTTTTATTACCTCATCAATGGCCTTACCTATTTCTAGATGAGGTTCACCGTATGGCGCAGATCCCTTCGGCAATACCGAATTGGCGCGCATCGTAAAACCGTCTGAAATTCTCAAACGCCACTTGCCTATTTCGAAAATACGATCAGCTGGCCAAGTCACATCTGAAAGGTGCTCAAGTTCTTGGATTCGCATAGTTAGAGGTGCGCCCGTTCCAGCGCGGTCTGGTACCGGTTTAATCTCTCGCCAGATTGCGATCTCATCTTCTGAGAAAGTTACAGTGTGGCCCTTTGAGTTAATCAATTGATTAACTCCATCTTCTCTTTGCTGAAGAATTCCTACGATATCTCTGAAGCCGCCAGTTGCTTCGCGTAGGCGAATTGTGACTCGAGCCCCGATAGCGCTGGCCAACGAGGGATGCGGTTTTTGGCTGGCCTGGCTCATGTCGTTACTTTAATCGGGCGTTAGCCCAAGTGCATGGTTAGAATTAGCGCCATCGCAAGCTCTGAACACCCAGAGCGATGTGGACTTTATCTGGAGGAACTTTCGTGACCTACATAATCGCTCAACCGTGTGTTGATATTAAAGATAAGTCTTGTATCGAGGAATGTCCGGTTGATTGCATCTATGAAGGTAACCGCATGCTTTATATCCAGCCTGATGAATGCGTGGATTGTGGGGCCTGCGAGCCAGTCTGCCCAGTCGAAGCGATTTACTACGAAGACGATGTTCCATCACAGTGGAAAGATTTCTCTAAGGTAAATACCGAGTTCTTCGTAGAACTTGGTTCACCAGGTGGAGCGGCCAAAGTTGGACTCACCAACAGCGACCATCCAAGCGTTACAGCGCTCCCTCCCAAAGAATAATTTCAAAGAACTGCTAACTCGCTTCATCCACTGGAAAAACGATGCGTGAAAAACTGCCGGATTTTCCGTGGGATGCCCTAGCTCCTTTTGCTGAGATTGCTCGATCCCATCCTGGTGGAGTGATCGATCTATCACAAGGAACTCCAGTTGATTCGACGCCGCAACTTATTCAAAGCGCGCTCAAGGATAGTTCTGATTCTCCTCGTTATCCCGTAACTGCCGGAACTAAAGAGTTACAAAACGCAATCCGAAATTGGGCGGTCAATCACTTAGGCGCATCTGGAGATTTTGATCTTCTGCCAGTAATTGGTTCAAAAGAGTTAGTGGCTTGGCTTCCAACTATCTTACAAAGCCAGAAAGTTATTTATCCAGAGGTTGCTTATCCGACTTACTTGGTAGGCGCATTACTTGCAAAATCTCAACCCATAGCAGTTGGAGTGGATGCAGATAGTTGGCCGAGCGCTGATTTTGCATGGGTTAATACGCCATCTAATCCAACAGGGCGAGTTCATACTGAATCAGAACTTCGGGCAACTATTAAATGGGCACGTAAGAACCAGGCAACGCTGGTCTGCGATGAGTGCTACATAGATTTTGGAGATTCAGCAAATCCAACTTCACTACTCAGATACACCGATGGTGATAATTCGAATATTTTGGTAGTTCATTCACTCTCAAAGCGCTCATCCATGGCTGGGTATCGCGGAGCATTTCTTATTGGTGATCCAAAGTTAATCTCTGAAATTCGCGAAATTCGTAAACATGCGGGAATGATGGTTCCTTTGCCAATTCAAAACGCGATGGTTGCCGCTCTTAGTGATGAGACGCACGTTGCAGAACAACGTCAGCGCTACAACGCCCGCCGTGCCGCGCTATCACCCGCTCTAGAAGCTGCAGGTTTTAAGATTGAAGAAAGTGCAGCCGGTTTATATATCTGGTGTACGCGCTCAGAAGATTGCTGGATATCAGTGAAATGGCTAGCCAACCTAGGAATTGTTGCCACTCCGGGATCCTTCTACGGCGCACTTGGCGCTTCGCATATTCGTATCGCAATGACCGCAACAGATGCGCAGATAAATGAAGCAGCCCAGCGGATAAAAGAGGCGATCTAAATTGGCGATCGGAATCCTTCTAGTTGGCGGCTTTGGCACTCGCCTTAAACCCCTAACCAATCACACTCCAAAACCAATGCTTCCAGTTGGAGGTTTACCTGTAACAGAGCACCAGCTTTTAGCAGCCAAGAAAGCTGGGATCACAAAGGTAATTTTGGCTACCTCATATCTATCTGAGGTATTTATTCCTTACTTTGGAGATGGTTCGAAATGGGGCATGGAGCTTAAATATGCAGTTGAAAAAGAGCCTTTAGGCACTGGCGGAGCGATCCGAAATGCCGCAAAATTAGTTGATTTAGAATCAGCACGCGCAGCCAATGAAGAGTTTGTAATTTTCAATGGCGATGTGCTTAGCCAACACAGCATCGCGTCGCAGTTGGAATTTCATCGCAAGAACCGAGCCGATGTAACTTTGCATTTAATTGAGGTGGCAGATGCGCGAGCTTTTGGTTGCGTGCCAACCGATAGCCATGGGCGAGTCACGGCTTTTCTAGAGAAGATGGATAAGCCTGTTACCAACTCCATAAATGCCGGATGTTATGTTTTCTCGCCTTCGGTAATTGCAGATATTCCGTTAGATAAAGTGGTTAGTGTTGAACGTGAAACTTTCCCGAACTTGGTTAATTCAGGTCGCCCCGTATTTGGTTACAGCGAACAGTCTTATTGGTTAGATATCGGGACCCCAGCAGCGCTTTTCAAAGGTTCGCGCGATTTAGTAAACGGTGAATTTGTAGCAGGGGAGGGCACCACTTTTGGAGCAGGAAGTCGTGCAACTGGCGGTTCGAGCATCGGCGCAAATTGCCGAATTGGCGCAGGCGTGACAATCACTAACTCAATAATCGGTGATGGCGTAGTTATCGCAGATAGGTCTGTAGTAAAGGATTCATTCATTCTCCATGGCAGCGAAGTAGTGCAGGAGTCGCAAATATTCTCAAAATACATTTCGCCAACAGAAAATGAAGAAATTTCACCTAATTAAGTCGATAAATCTCCGTAAAAGTGCGGTTTTCCACCCGAATTATTGAGAATTCCATAGATTTTCGAGTCTCAACCTCAGGATCGCACTTGACTAAACGGGATTACAAGCGTGTAATTCGCTTTAGAGAGGCCGACCTCAAAAACGGGGCTGGCCGCGAAGGTCTTGAGGAGATTAGTCGATGCCGATTCGTCCAGAAGCAACACCAACTGGCAATCCAACAGCCCCTACTGCTGGACCATCAATCAAGTTAGCCAATGGAGAGAACATAGAGCTCTCTTGGCAAGAGCGCGCACTTTGCGCGCAAACAGATCCAGAAGCATTCTTTCCAGAAAAAGGTGGCTCAACTCGCGAAGCAAAGCGCGTCTGCTTATCTTGCGATGTTCGCCAAGAATGTTTGGAATATGCGCTCGCGCACGATGAGCGTTTTGGTATCTGGGGTGGACTCTCCGAACGTGAGCGCCGCCGTTTGAAGCGCCGCCCAGCGTAACTCTCATGAGTTCACATCGCGTCACCGCGATTCTTGTTCTACATGATGGTCAACTCTGGTTACCTGAAGTTGTCGCTTCGTTAACTTCTCAATCCTTACCAGTTGATTCAATTCTTGCAGTCGATACGGGATCGACAGATTCTTCGGCAAAACTAGTTAAGGGCGCACGAATTCCTGTGCTTCCGATGGATCGCGATACTGGATTTGGGGAAGCGGTTGCACATGCGGTTGCAACACTTCCGATATCAAATGATCCACAAAGCGAATGGCTTTGGATAATTCACGATGACCTTTCGGTTGATCGTTTAGCTCTAGAAAATTTAATTAATGAAGTTAGTTCTCGACCAAATGTTGCAATGGCTGGTCCAAAACTTTTGGGTTGGCATGACCGAACTCATCTTTTAGAAATTGGCATCAGTATTGCTGCTAATGGAAATCGCTGGACCGGACTTGAACCAGCCGAGTATGACCAAGGTCAACGTGACGGTGTTCATGAAGTACTGGCGGTAAGTACTGCAGGTGCGCTAATTCGCAGAGATGTTTTTGAGCAACTTGGCGGCTTTGATCCCAACTTAGACTTATTCCGTGATGACGTAGATTTTGGTTGGCGCTTATATTCAGCCGGCTACGCAGCTATTTCAGTTTCTAGTGCAGTAGCCTTTCACGCTGAAGCTTCCGCAAATGAGAGACGCTCGGTTGATGTTGCTGAAGCGTTCTTGCATCGCCCGCTCTTACTCGATCGCAGAAATGCTGCGTACGTTCTTCTAGTCAACTCCTCTTGGTGGCGCCTTCCACTTTTGACTGTGCAATTGTTGGCGGGATCAATCTTTAGGTCCATCGCATATCTATTCGCCAAGTTACCTGGTTATGCAGGTGACGAGATATTGGCAGTAGGCGCTCTATTCTTACATCCTGCCGAACTTATCCGTGCCCGCAAAATTAGAAAAATTCAACGGCTAGTTCCATCGGGAATCGCACTTAAATTCATTCCATCTCGATGGTCTCAACTCAGATTATCTGCATCTCGCTCAGCAGAATGGGTACGTGAGCAATTGCTACCAAGCGAAATTACTGAAGTGCAAAACCCATCCTTGCTTGATGCGAACTTGGACGAAGAAGATTTGCTTACGCCAGCAAATAATCGAAATTGGACAGCGCTCTTTAAGCGCCCACTAATCGCTGCTTCACTCTTCTTATTTGTGGTAACAATCTTCTGGTCAAGATTTCGAATCGGATCTATTTCAGGTGGCGCACTACCTGAACAACCATCTGGCGTGAGTGCGCTCTGGAATACCTATTTCAGCGGATGGCACTCCATCGCCATGGGAACTTCAGCAGCTGCTCCAACTTGGATAGCCATGTTAGCCATAGCAGCGACACCTTTCTTCGGAAGCGTTAACTTTTTTATTACTGCGCTCTTCTTCTTCGCACCAGTTTTATTGGCGTTATCGGCCCACCAATTTCTAAAGGAGTTCTCGAATAATCGCTGGCTGACGACAACAGGGGCAGTTCTTTACGCTCTTTCGCCTGTAGCCATTTCTACAATTAACGCTGGTCGTCTAAGCACCTTGATAATTTTGTTATTGCTACCGCTTCTAGTCAAAGCCACTCGCGGATGGTTTGAAATTGAAGATTTTTCTTGGCGTAGGATTTTCAGTCTCTCGCTACTAGTTTCAATTCTCTTCGCTTTTTCTCCACTGGTCTTTATCCTTGGTATTGCGCTTACTGGGTTTTCCATTTATCGGGATTACATGGATAGCAACAGAGGTATAAATGTTGCGCTCTTTAATGCTCGCCTTTACCGACGTATAGCCCTTACGTTCACTCCTATTCTCATCTGCGCACCCTGGAGCCTTGAATTAATCATTAATCCCAACCGTTTCTTGATGGATTCTGGATTTCTACTGCAAGGTGGGGGGCCAAACGTTGCGCTATTAGGAAATCCAGGTGGACCTGGATCTCTACCTTGGTATCTGATTAGCCCCATAACACTGGTGCTGGCTATCTCACTTTTCTCATCTACCCGAGCTCGCTTCATTGCAGAAATTGGTTTTGTATCTCTTCTGATATCAATCTTCTTTAGCGCTATTTCGCTAAAAGGAAATGGCACAAATATTGCTACTCAGCTCTACCCAGGAACTTTGATGGTGATCACCACAATGACAGCAATAGCTGCTGCAATCGCAGTTTCCGATAAGTTGCGTGAAAGACTTAAGCAAACGCATGTGAATATCCGTCATATCTCCGCAGCGATTATGCTTATTGCAACTGCAACATATGCGCTCTCGTCAACTCTTTGGGTTGTGACAACCGCAGGTTCGGCTCCGCTGCAGAGTGGTCGCGAGGTAGTACTTCCGGCCTTCTTAGCAGTGGAAAAAGATGCAAAGACGATGGTTATTAGACAGCGCACCGTTGGAGATGAAGCATCTCTGAACTTCTATCTGGCTCGAGGCAGAGATGCTGCACTTGGCGATCCAGATTTAGCGCCACCAAATCGTGATCAGATCACGAATGCGGTAGTTGAGCTTGCAGATGGAAGTGGACTTACTGCCAGTACAACTTTTGCGTTAAATGGCATCAAGTATCTATTCCTGAAGAATCCAACGGATGAAAATCTGGTGCGAATAATTGATGGATTAGGTGGGTTCACAAGAGCATCATCCACAAATGCGGGTATAGTTTGGAAAATCTCTGTTAATACCGGAAAAGTTTTATTCACAAACCTTGCGGGAAAATCTTCAGTCCTTCAAGTAAGTGAATCTGAATTCGAAGTAACTGTTCCAGAGCCAGGAACGTTAACGCTAACCGAAAACTATGCGCAAGGTTGGCGAGCAATGCAAGAAGGTCAGCGGTTAAAAAGAAATCGCAGCGTAGATAATTTGCCGATCTTTGAAGTTACCCAACCTGGCTCGGTTACATTCCTCTATGACGGTTCACTAAGACGCGCCTTAGTTTCTTTGCAGACGATTATCTTTATAACCGTAATCGTATTAGCACTTCCCGCTGGCAGACGACGTCGAGAGATTGAAGATTCGGAGCTGGCATGAAGTTCGGGCGCCCATTAGCTTTAATAATCTCTCTCGGATTGGTTTTATTGCTGTCTAATGCAACTGATGCAGCGGTTTCTGAGAGTAAATTCTCGTCAAATTATCCCGCAGTAGTTTGTCCCTCAACCCCTGGCGGTTTAACGACTGCAATTTCTCTTCCTTCGACGAAAAGCGAAATACGTCTGGCAGGAACTAAATCACTATCACTAATTCCATCGCAGACTTTGCGTTATATGCAGAAGAAATCTCCAATTGTTTTTGAGTCTAAAGGAGTAACCCCTGTTCTCTGGCAGATAAGAAAAGGGGTTTGGGCGGGCGCAAGCATTTGTTCATCCTCGCAAAGCGAACAGTGGTTTGTTGGAGGTGCGGCAGATGTGACGAGTAAAGGGCGTTTAATTCTGGTCAATAGTGGCTTGAGTGCAGCTAGCGTAGATATCGAACTTTGGAATGAGATAGGGCTCCAACCAACTAAGGCTATTTCCATCAAGGCTAATTCTTATTTGGAGATTGGTGTTGATTCACTGGCACCTGGTTCGCAGTCTCTAGTGATTAAAACAATAACTCGGGCGGGACGAGTTACGAGTTATATGGTTGATGAACGAGGTCGTGGTTTACGTGCTCTAGGTGGAGACATCATTAACTTCACACCTAACGCCAGCAAAGAGGTGTTTATCCCAGCGATTGCGCACACCGTTCGCAAAGTTGGTTCCAGAACGGTTGAGCTACCTCACTCTCTGCGAGTACTTGTACCAGGTGAAATTGATGCCCGTATCACCGTTTCAGTCTTTTCAACCGATGGTTCATTTATTCCCGCAGGGCTTGAAGGAAAAATCGTTAAGAGCGGCTCGGTAGCGACGTTAGATCTAAATCCAAATCTGCCGTCCAGTAAATTCGGAATTCGGATTACATCAGATGAACCAATAGTCGCCTCCGTCTTTTCGCCGACAATTTCTGAGGGCAAATCTGACTTTATCTGGAGTACTGCCGCAAATGAATTAAAGCCTTCTATCTTTTCCGTTGCTGGCCTTGCGCCACAACTTTTATTTATCGGCGAGAGAGTTAAGGTTGAACTCGAACTATTCTTCAATGGCGGAAAGCGCAAAACCATCTCTGTTGATGCCGAGGATATAGCCGCTATAAAAATTCCTGATGGTGTTCGCACTGTCTCGGTTGTAAAGGCAGATAAAGGAATCTATGGCGCAGGTTTAATCGCTACCAAGAGTGGCTACGGATATTTCCCGCTATCGGCCGGAAGTACTCTCACTAAATCCTCGGTCCCTAAGGCCAATATCCGAGTTTTAACTCCCTGACAATCCCAGATTTTTTGCTAGGCAACCACTAGCCTTAGCGTTATGAGTAAGTTGGCGCGCACTGGGCGCAGTTGTTCGCGGGTGAGTTGTCGAAGCTTGGCTTCAATGACACTGACTTATATCTATGCGGATTCAACGGCCGTCCTTGGCCCTCTTGCTACATTTTCAGAACCTCATTCTTATGATCTATGCGATGCGCATGGCAAGCGCTTAACCGTTCCGAATGGTTGGACAGTGATCAAAGAAGAATCTTCGCAAGCCGGCCAAGGGCCATCTGAGGATGATCTAATGGCGATCGCAGATGCTGTGCGCGAAGTAGCTGCCAATCATGCAACAAATGTAGATGTTAACTCGCCAACTTCAGTCAATGATTCAGCTAATCTCGGTCGACGCGGTCATTTACGTGCTGTTCCGTCTTAACTTCAAAGGAATACGTTATTTCAATCTTTAAGGCTTACGACATTCGCGGCTTAGTTGATGTAGAAATTACCGCCGACTTTACCTTTGCAACCGGAGTAGCATTCGCCAGATTCTTGCAACAAGAACGTGAACCCGGAACCGTTGTAATTGGCGAAGATATGCGCCCATCATCACCAGTTTTTGCAGATGCTTTTTCTGCAGGCGTGACTTCTCAAGGCTTTGATGTCACAAGAATCGGACTGGCATCTACTGACATGCTCTACTTCGCGGCAGGAAAACTAAACGTTCCAGGCGCCATGTTCACGGCAAGCCACAACCCGGCCGAATACAACGGAATCAAACTCTGCCTAAGTGGAGCGCGGCCGATTGGAAAAGAGTCCGGGCTTCTCACTATTGAAAGATTTGTTAATGAAGGTTCACCTATTGACTTTAGAAGTGTAGGAAAAGAATCGAAGCAGAATTTGCTTCCTTCTTATGTTGATCATTTGCTTTCGCTTGTCAACCTATCGCAAATCCGCCCGCTAAAGGTGGTTATAGATGCAGGTAACGGCATGGCGGGGCATACTGCTCCCGCAGTGTTTGAGCGGCTCAACTGCGAAGTTATCCCCATGTATTTTGAGTTGGATGGCACTTTTCCTAATCATGAGGCAAATCCAATTGATGCAAAAAATTTGAAGGATTTACAGAAAGCGGTCAAAAAACATAAAGCCGACATTGGTTTAGCCTTTGATGGAGATGCCGATCGCTGTTTCTTGGTGGATGAAAATGGAGATTTAGTTAATCCTTCAACGTTAACTGCGTTGATTGCACACCGTGAATTGAAAAAGTACCCAGGTGCAAACATTATCTATAACTTAATCTCATCACGTGCCGTTGTTGAAATAATAGAAGAAAATGGCGGAAAAGCTATTCGCTCTAGAGTTGGCCACTCATATATAAAGCAATTGATGGCAGAGACGGGAGCAGTTTTCGGCGGAGAACACTCCGGTCACTTCTATTTTAAAGAGTTCTGGAGAGCAGACTCTGGAATGTTGGCGGCATTGCACGCAATTGCAGCCCTTGGGGAAGTAAGCGCGCCAATGTCTAAAATTTTGAAACCTTACGCCCGTTACATTGCAAGTGGCGAAATAAACTCAACCGTTTCCGATGCGCAATTCGCCATGAATCAAGTGGAAAAGATTTACAGTAAAAAAGAGGGCGTAGCCGTCGATCATCTTGATGGTCTGACGATTAATGGGGATGACTGGTGGTTCAACCTTCGCGCATCCAATACTGAACCCCTCCTTCGACTAAACGTTGAGGCTTCTACCGAATCCCGCATGAAGAAGGTACGAGATGATGTACTTATCACGATTCGATGAGACCTCGATATCATCACATTAATCCCATAACTAGTACGATATCCCTCTAGCCGACTAGCACAGTAGAGCCCTACGCCGAAGGTCAAGCGAAAAAACAGCCGTTTATTTAGGGAGATATAAAAATGACACCTGTTACAACAATTCCAAAGCACGATATCGCAGATGCTTCACTTGCAGCCGAAGGCCGCAAGAAGATCGAATGGGCAGAACGCAACATGCCTGTGCTCGCGCAAATTCGTGAGCGTTTTGAAAAGTCACAACCATTTGTAGGCGTACGAATCTCAGCTTGTATGCACGTAACTACCGAAACAGCCAACTTGATGCGCGTGCTGAAGGCAGGCGGGGCAGAGATTGCACTTTGTGCATCTAACCCACTTTCAACGCAAGATGACACAGCAGCAGCGCTTGTGCACGAATACGGAATCTCAGTATTTGCCCGCAATGCAGTTGATCGTGATGGTTACTACGCGCATATCAACGCAGCACTCGATATCGAACCACACCAAGTATTTGATGATGGTTGCGATCTTGTAAATACACTTCACACAACTCGCAAAGAACTTCTTCCTAATATTGCTGGTGGCTGCGAAGAAACGACAACCGGAGTAATCCGTCTCAATCAGATGGCCAAAGATGGCGCACTCACATTTCCTATGATTGCGGTGAATGACACAGATACCAAGCACATGTTCGATAACCGTTACGGAACTGGTCAATCGACACTTGATGCTGTCTTCCGTGCTACAAACTTCCTACTTGCAGGTCGCGTAGTTGTAGTCGCTGGCTTTGGATATTGCGGTAAGGGCGTTGCAGAGCGTGCTAAAGGTATGGGCGCTGATGTAATCGTTACTGAAATTGATCCAACAAAGGCGCTAGATGCCATGATGCAAGGCTTCCGCGTAATGCCGATGGTCGATGCAGCAAAGCTCGGAGATGTTTTCATTACAGTCACAGGAAACCGTGATGTACTTCGCGATGAACACTTCGCCGTTATGAAGGATGGAGCAATCATGGCTAACTCTGGCCACTTCGATATTGAAATTGATGTCGCTTGGCTTGAACAGAACGCCACGAAGAAGAATTCTAAGATGCGCCACCAGACCGACGAATACGTTCTCGCTGATGGCCGCCGCTTACTTCTGCTTGCCGAAGGCCGACTAGTCAACCTAGGTGCGGCAGAAGGACACCCAGCTTCTGTTATGGATATGTCATTCTCTGATCAGGCACTTACTGCTGAATATCTTGTTAAGGAAGCTAAGAATCTTCCTGCAGGCGTTCACAACGTTCCAACATATATCGATAAGGAAGTTGCCAGCCTAAAGTTGATTTCTATGGGCGGACGCATCGATACATTAACTCCTGCACAAGATATGTACCTCAACTCTTGGGAGCACGGTAGCTAATGACTTTGGTTATGGTCGTCGATGACGACCAAGACCTGGCAGAGATGCTCGGTATCGTTTTAACTGGTGCCGGCATCGATGTCGATCTCGTAAGTCGTGGCGACGAGGTTCTGGAGGTATTTAGAAATAATCCTCCAGATCTCGTACTGCTAGATGTAATGCTTCCCGGTTTAGATGGAATTGAAGTTTGCAAGTTAATTCGCGCTGAATCTATGGTGCCAATCGTGATGTTAAGCGCAAAAGGTGACACTCACGATGTTGTGCGCGGACTTGAAGCTGGCGCCGATGATTACATGGTTAAACCATTTCGCCACCCTTCAGAGTTAATTGCGCGAATTCGCACACGGCTGCGCCGCACCAATGCAGATATTTCAGGCCTCCTAGTTATTGGTGACCTCTCCATCGACGTAACTGCACACGAAGTCAGTAGAGCAGGAAAAAAGATCGCTCTTACTCGCTTGGAATTTGATTTATTGGTTGCGCTAGCCAAAGAACCAGGACGAGTTTTCACACGTGATGCGCTCTTGGGTGAAGTATGGGGTTATCGCCACTCAACCGATACTCGCTTAGTAAATGTCCATGTGCAGCGCCTTCGCTCTAAAGTCGAACATGATCCAGAGCACCCGCAGATTGTTATGACAGTCCGTGGCGTTGGATATAAAGCAGGAGTATTGGGCGGTTCCTAATATGAACCGATTTATCTTTAAAGTAAAAACTTCACTTGCCGCAAAAGTGATTTTTTCAACAGTTCTTCTCTCACTGGGCGTTGTTTGGCTAACAGGATCAGCCCTATATTCACAGCTCTCCGATGGCGTAAAGCAAGTTAATTTAGAGAGCTCTTTGGCAGAGGCTCGATCATCTTTCTTCAATGCACAATATGAATTTCTCTTAGTTGAGGGTGCAAATACGGATATCATTACAGAGACGGTTCAAAAGATAATTATTTCATCGACTGAGGTAAGTCTTAATCAAGATAGAAAATCAATTTTCTTGAACCGTTTTGGAAAGAGCGCACCCCCATCAGTTGGTGAAGTTGCACCAGATTACAGCACCGCAACTGATGAAATAATCGTCTCTTCTTTTCCAAGTGATTTGAGGCAGAGAGTAAGAGCAAGCGATTTAGTTGAATACAAGTATGCGAAAGTTAAATATAAAAATCGTGAAGATGCGAATGTTTTAATTGCCGGAAAAAGAATTGCAATTCCTGATTCTGGTAAATATGAAATGTATTTGGTTTATTCATTAAATAATCAAAATACAACCCTCTCACTGATTAAGAATTCTCTATTTTTCACTGGACTTGCTCTACTTTTCTTAATTGGATTAATTACTTGGCTCGTTGTTAGGCAGGTGGTTCGACCAGTGAGAGAAGCGGCCCGTATCGCTCAGCAGTTTACTGAAGGTGATTTTTCACAACGAATGAAGGTGGAAAGTTCTGACGAAATCGCTACTTTAGGAACTGCATTTAATGAGATGGCACTTGCCCTTAATTCACAAATTACCCGCCTGGAAAACTTGTCGAGAGTCCAGCAGCGTTTTGTATCTGATGTATCTCACGAACTTAGAACTCCACTAACAACTCTTCGTATGGCATCTGAAGTAATTTATAGCGCCAAAGCAGATTTTGATCCAAATGTTGCACGAAGCTCGGAACTATTAGTTGCCCAACTCGATCGCTTTGAGAAGCTACTTGAAGATCTTTTGGAAGTAAGCCGTTTTGATGCTGAAGTAGCCGTCTTGGAGCCAGTCGATTTTGACTTGGTCAGATTGATAGAAAGATGTATTGAAGATGTACGTGCCAACGCTCAAGACCATCCGATTTCGGTAGAAATAGACCACGAAACAGAGCAGGTAATGGTTAAGGCAGATATTCGCCGCGTCGAGCGAATAATGCGTAACTTACTTTCAAATGCCCTAGACCATGCAGATGAGAAACCAATTAAGGTTTCGGTGGTAGCTACTTCAACTGAGGTTGGAGTTGGAGTTAGAGATTTTGGTCCCGGAATGGATCAGACATCACTTTCTAGAGTGTTCGATCGATTCTGGCGTGCCGATCCATCGCGCGCACGTGTTCGCGGAGGTACCGGTCTTGGTCTTTCAATCGCGTTAGAGGATGCCCGTTTACATAATGGGGAACTTGATGCTTGGGGCTATCCAGGTCATGGCGCTCACTTTGTTCTAACTCTTCCCTTGATCGCAGGGGCGCAAATTTCAGGACGTCCTATTCGCCCACAACCAAAAGATTATCCTCAGCCCGTTTAAGTTAATTAAATTTTCTAAGCATTGGAGCAATACTCCAATAGTGCTCAGCCTCTCTGAAATAATCTTTCCGTCGCGATGTATCGGCTGTTCGACCCTAGGGATATCTATTTGCTCAGAATGTCGAAAACAGTGGCACCCGCATTTTTATAAGAGAGCAATCACATTTAACAACGAAGAGTTTCCAGTTTTCTCATCAGTGAAATACTCAGCAATCGCTTCAAGAGTCCTACTAAGTTCAAAAGAATCACAAATAAGAGCTGCTGATCAGTTATTGGTGGCAGGTATAGAGCACTCACTTAATTTATTTGTAAACCAGTATGGCCCTGCAACGCTAGTTCCAATTCCGTCTCGAAATTCTGCCAACCGAAGACGTGGCAGAAATTTTCTGCAAGAGCTAACTTTAGAAGTTGCACAGCGGAAACAACTTCCTTGTCAATCTTTACTTTCACACAATAGAAAAGTGCGGGATCAATCTAACTTGAGCCAAGTTGATCGATCAGAAAATGTCGCAGGTTCATTCTCAGTATCACGTGCAATATCAGTCGATATTCCAAGAGGGAATATCGAAGCAAAAATTATTGTTATTGATGATCTAGTAACCACCGGGGCCACCCTGGGGGAGGCTATTCGGGCCTTGCGGATGGCAGGTTTTTCCGTTCTCGGAGCGGTAACTAGCTGTACGGCTCAACCCCTACGATAAGGGGTCTAGATTTTAGAAAGCGTTGGGGAAAGGGTCGTAAATGGCAAAGATTGTTGACCGAATCATGCGAGCTGGTGAAGGAAAGATTCTCCGCGAGCTAAGCAAGGTTGTCGATCAAGTTAACGCCTTTGAACCAGCGATCTCGTCTCTCTCAGATGAAGCGCTTCGCGAAAAGACAACCGAATTCAAATCGCGCCTCGCTGCGGGTTCTACGCTAGATGACTTACTTCCTGAAGCTTTTGCAGTTGTTCGAGAAGCGGCAAAACGAACTCTTGGCCAGCGCCACTATGACGTTCAGATTATGGGTGGAGCAGCGCTACATCGCGGAAATATCGCAGAAATGCGAACCGGTGAAGGTAAGACTTTGGTTGCAACTCTTCCTTCATACTTAAATGCACTTGCTGGTCGTGGAGTCCACGTCGTTACAGTAAATGATTATCTTGCAGAACGCGATAGCGAATGGATGGGTCGTATTCATCGCTTCCTCGGACTCACCGTTGGAGTAATCGTAAATAGCATGACGCCAACGCAGAGACGCGTTGCATACAACTCTGATATCACGTATGGCACCAATAATGAGTTTGGTTTTGATTATCTGCGTGACAACATGGCTTGGTCAATTGATGATTGCGTTCAGCGAGATCATTTCTTTGCAGTGGTAGATGAAGTTGACTCGATTCTTATCGATGAGGCACGTACTCCACTGATCATCAGCGGTCCAGCTGATAAAGCTACAAAATGGTATGTCGAATTTGCCAATATCGCAGAAAAGTTACAGCGCGATGTTCACTACGAAGTAGATGAGAAGAAGAAAACCATCGGAATCCTTGAAGATGGTGTTACCAGAGTCGAAGAACTTCTTAAGATTGAGAATCTCTACGAAGCTGCAAATACGACGCTAATTGGTTATTTAAATAACTCAGTCCGCGCCAAAGAGCTATTTAAGCGCGATAAAGATTACGTAGTCATGAATGGCGAACTTTTGATTGTCGATGAGCACACCGGACGTATGTTGTCCGGACGTCGCTATAGCGAGGGACTTCACCAGGCTCTAGAAGCAAAAGAGCGAATTGAAATTAAAGATGAAAACCAAACTCTAGCCACTATTACATTGCAAAATTATTTCCGTCTCTACGAAACCATCTCCGGTATGACTGGAACTGCGATGACTGAGGCTTCTGAATTTCAACAAATCTATAAACTTGGCGTAGTACCAATCCCGACTAATCGACCAATGCAACGTATTGATCAGGCCGATCTGGTCTATAAAACAGAACTTGGAAAATTTATTGCAGTTACTCAGGATATTGTCGAGCGCCATCGCAAAGGCCAACCAGTACTTGTCGGTACAGTTTCAGTTGAAAAATCTGAAGAATTATCTGCGCTCCTTAAAAAATCAGGTGTACCTCACGAAGTACTCAACGCAAAACACCACGAACGTGAAGCTTCGATTATCGCTCGTGCCGGAGTTAGCGGAGCTGTAACTGTTGCGACAAATATGGCAGGGCGCGGTACCGACATCATGCTCGGCGGTAACCCCGAATTCATGGCTGACTTTGAACTACAACGACGCGGACTTTCACCGGTTGATAACCCAGTTGAGTACGAGGCGGCTTGGCCAGAAGAAATTGCTAAGCAGAAAGCAGCTGTTGCCAAAGATCATGAAGCAGTAGTTGCACTCGGCGGTCTGTATGTACTCGGAACAGAGCGCCACGAATCTCGTCGCATTGATAATCAGCTCCGCGGTCGATCTGGACGTCAAGGCGATCCCGGAGAATCTCGCTTCTATCTTTCATTGCAAGATGATTTGATGCGACGCTTTAATTCAGCGCTTGTCGAACGTTTCCTATCAGCAGCGGGTCTACCTGATGATGCACCTATCGAATCAAAGATGGTCAGTAACGCAATTCGCTCGGCGCAAACTCAAGTTGAGGCGCAGAACTTCGAGATTCGTAAAAATGTCTTGAAATATGACGATGTCATGAACCGCCAGCGCGAAGTAATTTATGGCGAACGACGTTTGGTGCTCGAAGGCGAAGATATTTCTGCACAGGTCCAAACTTTCTTAGCTGACACTTTAGTTGCATATGTAAATGCCGAAACTGCTGAAGGCTATGCCGAAGATTGGGATCTAGATCGTCTATGGCAGGCGCTCAAGCTGATCTATCCAATTGGATTTACGGCGGAAGAGTTAATCGCAAGAGTGGGCTCGCGCGCAGCCCTTGATGTTGACTACCTAGCCGATCAAATTCTCGAAGATGCCACAGCGGCCTACGAAAAGCGTCAACAAGAGTTAGGCGAAGGTGTAATGCGTGAGTTAGAGCGCAAAGTCCTTCTCTCCGTTCTCGATCGCAAATGGCGCGAACATCTCTACGAGATGGATTATCTCCAAGAAGGAATTGGTCTTCGCGCCATGGCACAGCGCGATCCGTTAGTTGAGTACCAACGTGAAGGGTATGACCTCTTCGCTGCGATGATGGATGCGATTAAAGAAGAGTTGGCTAGCTTGGTCTTTAATGTGGAAGTCTCTGTTCAAGGCGATGGCTCTGAAGTAGTTGCAGCTGGTATTTCGGATAAACCTGCCGATCAAACAGCGCTGCAATACACCGCCGCTGACGAATCTGGAGTTTCCACTAAGGGTGAAATTTCCCGAAACTCACCGTGTCCATGTGGCTCAGGGAAAAAATATAAGCGTTGCCACGGCGCTGCTTAACCTAAAGTAGACGTAACTCAGTACAGAGCCAACGTTTATCAACACCTTCGAAGCGAATAATCATCGCTCGCAGACGATCACCATATCTAACTGTGATAGTTGACTCGCAAATTCCATCTAAGGGTTGACTTTGATGAATTGTTCTAATTCTGCCTATCTCTTTCTGACTTCCCACCTGCTTTAACAGCTGCATGTATATATGTCTATGGCAGCGAGAAATTAGTTGAGCAGGTTGCCGGCGCCCTGCCCATATCTCAACAACACTGATGGCAAATTTCATTGTCCATGTATGTAGGTCAGGAAGTTCACTCGCCGATGTAGGAACCGGTTCAAAACCAGGTTCGTACTCTTCTCCAAAACTTGTCGGAATTAAATAGAGCTTTGCACTCTGTTCGGGAAGCGGCTCTAACTTCTTCTTATTTGCTATTTCGGCTAATGAATACAGATCTAACTGTGGATGTGTCCATAGCGCTGGATCTTCAGAACTCGAAACTAGCCGAAGCTCTCTTTTTCTCTCTAAATATTCTGGCTGAGTTGTCATGGTGCAGGGTTGCTTGATCCTTAATAAATCACATCAATCTTCGGTGCTGTTTTTTCTCATACGAAAGTACTACTGTGAATAACCTCAGTAGGGCAGCGCAGAACTAGCCTTTAGTAACCCACTATGAATTCAGAGAAGAAGACCGCTCAAACTAGATTTATTGTCGCTGTCTCACTATTTGCAGCAGCCCTTATTTCAGCACTTTCCTTGACCGCTTTAGGAAATCGCACGGATAGCTATTGGATTGCTAAGGAAGATATAGCGCCTGGGTCAGAGATTTCCCGCGGACAGATTGCATTAATAAAGGTAGCTTTAGGGGAGAGCTCCTCTAGATATCTTTCGAGCCAGACTCCATTGGCAGGTAGTTTTATAACTCGAGCACAAAGTGCTGGCGAATTAATCGCAATTAATGACGTTAGCGATTTGGCTCCAGATCAATTAACTCAGCAAGTTCCAGTTGCAGTTCTTAATTCAGATCTACCCTCCGATATTTCAATCGGAGAAGCGGTAAATATTTATTGGGTTCCTGAATCCACAATGGGTGGGGTGCAGATCGGCGTCCCCGAAGCCGTAGTTAAGAGGGTCTATATTCGATCTATTGATAAGAAATCAGCGAATTTCACATCGCAAGTGGCTCTGACAATTTCACTTATTGATTCACAGATAATAAAACTTCTAAATGCCACTATTAGCGGACGGCTAGTCATTGTTCGCACGCTCGGTTAGCTGTGGATCCCTTACTGGCTCCATCAATCATAACTGCGATCTCAGATCCCGAATTTGAAGGGCTGGTATCGCGAGCATTATTTGACCAGGGCTGGAACGTAATCTCCCGAACGATGAATCTTTCAGAGCTGAAATTAGCCATCTCAACAAATTTAGATAAGAAACTTTTGGTTGTATTTTCTACAGATCTTCCTGATTTCTCTTCAGAGGAAATGGAAAAGTTAATTAATTCTGGATTATCAGCAATCGGATATTTAGATCAGGCTGGTATCTCAAAGGGTTACTACAAAGCTTTAGTTAGACCAACATCCCCTGAAGATCTAACCTTAACTATCTTAGAAAATATTCGATTCTCTGGAAATCGCACCCCACTGCTTCACACAAAGATCAAATTCAAAGCAAAAATCGTCGCAGTTGGCGGTATCGGACACTCAACTGCGAACACAACAGTTGCAATAAATCTGGCGCAAGAACTGGCAAATCAAAAGGTAAAGACCCTTCTTATTGAGGCTAATTTTCAGGCACCTGCTATCTCAGCATTTCTAGATCTACGCAAAATATCGAGTGAACCTAAATGGCGCCAGATTAACGAGAATCTTGCAGTCATGGAGTTAACTCACGAGACGATCACAGATTTCGAAGCCAGAATCATAATGGCCGGAGAGTACTTTGATCAGATTGTTATTGATCTCGGGTCTGTTGCATATTTGGCCAGAGAGCTATCTGACCGGCGCTGGAGTTCGCTAGTAAAGATCTGGGCAAGCCGCAACGCTGACACATTTATTCTCACGACTATCTCATCATTTATAGGAAGAAAACGCTACGAAGAGTTTGAACAAAGCTTTTCAAAGATATTCCTGCAGTCCGGCATTCATATCGTTGACACGCATATCTCTAACAAGCGAGATCGTGCATCCGGCATCGAAAGCAAGAGCGCTATGCGTTCTGCAACATTATGGAGCCTTCCTTGGGATCAACGTTCCTGCCAAGAAGCGATCACAGAACGTACGACTCTGGCTCAAGTTGCAGAGCGAGGGGCGCTGCGCAAAGAGTTCGTCAAAATAGCGCAGGCGATAGGCGCAGAATCCTTCAAGTAAATCTCAGACAAAATCTCTTATACCCTTAGCGCCATGCGTGGGTATCTTCCAGTAACTGTTGAGGAAATCGCTGCGTTCCTAGATTCACAAACCATGGAGTGCGGACCTTTGTACGCCCCCACTATCAAGTTTTTAACTGCGCATAATGAAATGGATGAAGAAGAAGGTGAGTTCATTCTCTCCATGCTCGCCGCTGATGAAGCGCTAGAGATGCGTACAAAACCAGATGGGCCAGGTTTTGTTCTTGCGCTAGAAATAAACGATCCTGAAATAGCCGAGCATGGTGAAAACTTTGTGATTCTGAAAGATATGGCTAAATGGGAAAGCGTGCAATGCGCCTTCTTGGTCTCATCCGATGGTGAAGAGCTGACGTGGTTCGCTACACAAGAGATTAAACCATCGTTAGATAACTGGATAAACGGATAAACCGCAATGCCAAAATTAGAAGAATTTTTACGTGATCGTAGCCCGCTTGATGCCAAACAAATTAGACGAATTCGTGAGTTAACCGCCGACTGGCAATTACTAGCGGACCTTTCTTTTGCAGATTTAATTCTGTGGGTCCCGCTACGGAAAGATTTTAAGTCTTGGCCTTCTGGCTATGTAGCAGTTGCCCATATCAGACCTACAACAGCTGCTACGGTCTTTAATCAGGATTTAATCGGAGAGGAAATTGCTTGGGGTTCACGTCCCCGAATTGATCAGGCGTTATCTGAAGCGGAAATAATCAGGGATGCGCAACCAGAGAAGTTTGGTGAAATTTTAATTAAAGAAGAGACGATTCCAGTAATTTTGGATGATCAAGTAATTGCAGTTATCTCTCGTCATCGCAACGCCGAACTAATGCGCCAACCTAGCCGCCTAGAGCTTAATTATCGCGAGGTTGCCCACAATGTTTACCGGATGGTCGCTGAAGGAACATTTCCATATACCGAACATAGCGAGTTATTCGATCCTGCGGTTCGCGTTGGAGACGGGTTGATTCGCTTAGATATCAATGGAGTGATCATCTACGCCAGCCCGAATGCAAAATCTGCCTTCAGTCGAATGGGATGGACGGGTGAACTAGAAGGAAATAATCTGGGTGCTGCTGCACGTAAAGTTTCAGTGGCAACACTTGAAGCTAATGAAGAAGCGATCGAAGTTGGCTTGAGCGGTAAAGCGCTAAGGCGCGTAGAAATTGAAAACGCTGGCGGAACAGTTGACTTACTTGCGCTTCCTTTACTTGCTGGGGGAGATCGTATCGGTGCCATTGTTCTGTTGCAGAATGTGACCGAACTACGACGTCGTGAACGTGAGTTGGTAACAAAAGATGCGACTATCCGCGAAATACATCACCGTGTCAAAAATAATTTACAAACTGTATCTGCGCTACTTAGATTGCAATCACGTCGCATCGAAGATCCTTCGGCGAGCGCAGCGTTAAACGAAGCGGTTCGACGTATTGCCTCAATCGCACTCGTTCATGAAACATTATCCAGTAGCTCTGAAGCTTCAGTTGCCTTTGATGATGTTTTAGATCGACTGGTCGCTCATGCTTTAGATTTAAGTCCGCGGATGGGTGAATTACAGATTTCCCGCACCGGAGAATTAGGAGCGCTCGATCCCCGAATTGCTACGCCACTTTCTTTAGTTGTAACAGAATTAATTCATAACGCGCTAGAGCATGGACTAGCCGAATCAGGTAATCAATTGTCTCTAAAGGTATTGCGAAATGAGGAAGGTGCTGAGATAACAATCTTTGATGATGGAGTTGGCCTGCCCGATGGTTTTTCGCTTGCCCAATCTTCAAATCTGGGTCTGCAGATTGTGCGAACGCTAACTGAAAATGAATTGCGTGGAAATATAGATTTGGTTCGTACGCCTAGTGGAACTGAAGCGCGTTTAACTTTCCCGATCTAGATTGAGTTGCTCTGCTCTATCATGCGAGCGCGATTACGTGCCGCGCGGCGCTTAAGGGCGCGACGTTCATCTTCTGAAAGACCGCCCCAGACTCCTGCATCTTGACCACTCTCTAACGCCCACGCCAGACAAGCATCTTTAACAACGCAGCGGTTACAGACCTTCTTCGCTTCTTCGATCTGGGTTAAGGCAGGACCGGTATTACCTACCGGAAAGAAGAGCTCTGGATCTTCTTCGCGGCATGCTGATTGATGTCGCCAATCCATGAGTTATCTCCTTCTAGTACTAAAAAATTTAAGAGACGCGTTGAGATTCTTCTCTATTCGCGTAAGTAGGTAATTCTCCCTGTTACCTCCTTGATTAACAAGGATGAATGGAAAGAGATTTGGTAAATGTGAGGTGATTTAGGTCGCGTGCCCCCGACAGGATTCGAACCTGTGCACCCGCCTCCGGAGGGCGGTGCTCTATCCCCTGAGCTACGGGGGCGCAGGTACCACTAGATTACCCAACTTACCTGACTAAGCAGGAATTGCTATCACCTGAAAGAATGCTCGTCATGGAGATCGCATATTTTGCAACTGGATGTTTCTGGGGCGCCGAGAGGCGTTATTGGAAGATTGATGGAGTTGTCAGCACTAGCGTTGGCTACATGGGTGGAACCACACCCAATCCGAGCTACGAAGCAGTTTGTACCGGAAAAACTGGTCACGCAGAAATGGTCTGTGTTGAATTTGATCCAAACTACGTTTCATACCGTCGTTTATTGGAAGAGTTCTGGACGATGCACGATCCAACTTCTCTAAATCAACAAGGTGGAGATATTGGAACCCAGTACCGAAGTGCGATTTATACAACCAGCGCAGATCAAATGGCGCAAGCGCTCGCAACGCGCGATCTCTATCAAAGCGCACTTACTGCAGATGGAATTGGACCAATCGTTACAGAAATTTTGGATGCAACTGGAGTCGAGTACTACTTGGCGGAGGAGTATCACCAAAAGTATCTCGCGAAGAACCCAAATGGCTACGACTGTCATTCCAGCACTGGAACGCCATTTCCTCAAGGAGCTAGCATCTAATGGCGAAGAAAATTGAGATTAATGAAGATGAATTAAAGGCAAGGCTAGATCCGCTTTCCTATGAAGTTCTACGAAACGGAGCTACTGAGCGCCCCTTTACCGGCGAATATACAGATAGCGAAACGGTCGGAATTTATCGCTGCAAAGCTTGCAACGCTGAACTCTTTCGCTCTGAAACAAAATTTCATTCCGGCTGCGGCTGGCCTTCATTTTATGCACCGACCGCAGATGATGCCGTTACCTTGATTGAAGACCGATCGCTTGCGCCAAGAATCCGTACTGAAGTTCGGTGTGCTTCATGTGACTCACATCTTGGCCATGTCTTTGAAGGTGAAGGTTTTGAGGTTCCAACAGATCAACGATGGTGCATTAACTCGGTCTCGATGATTTTGGAAGCTAAGTAATCTAGATTTGCAGGAGCTTAAGGAGCTGTGAAAGGGGGAGCAATGGCAGGAATCAAAGAGATAGCTGAAGAAGCAGGCGTATCAACTGCGACAGTTTCGCGCGCCCTGCGCGGCTTCCATCACGTTAACGATGCCACACGCGCCAAGATTTTGGCTGCAGCTGAAAAATTAAATTACCCAATGTCGCCGGCAACTACGCGCACCCATCTGGGAAGAACTAACAGCATCGGAGTGGTTGCACCCTACATCTCGCGTTGGTATTTCGCTCAGGTAATCAGTGGCGCTGAACAAGCCCTGCGTGAGGCTGGATTTGATTTACTTCTTTATAACTTTAGCCAGATGAAAGGGCGTGAGCGCCTATTTCAACACCAGCTGTTAAAGGGTCGAGTTGATGCACTAATCGTTATCAGCTTGCCTCCAACTGAAGAAGAGTTTGATTCTATTCTCAATCTTGGAATACCAGTGTCTTTGGTAGGAATGCACCATCAGAAATGTTCTAGTGTGGCAATTGATGATGTGGCTGCTGCGCGAACAGCAACGCAGCATTTGGTTAATCAAGGGCATAAGAAAATTGGCTTGATGTCAGGGCACCCAGATGATCCATTTAACTTCAGCGTTCCGCAAGATCGCCGTAAAGGCTTTATGCAGGCGCTGATGGAAAACGATCTGGAGTGGGTGCCATCGCGCGAAGTTCATGGTGACTTCACCATGCATACCGCATCACGTGCGATGGATGATTTATTAGCGCGCCCGAATCGTCCAACTGCGATCTTCTGCGAATCAGATGAAATGGCTTTTGGTGCAATGCAGGCTGCGCGTCGCCATGGTTTACGAATCCCCGAGGATTTATCAATTATTGGATTTGATGGTCATGAAATGTCCGAATACACAGATTTAACAACTATCGAGCAACCAGTGCCGCTAATGGGCGAGATGGCGGCGTGGTCAATCATGGAGAGATTACGTAAGCCAAGCGCAGAACCTCATTCGCTGGTTCTTCCAACAACCCTTGTGGTGCGAAATTCAACGCGCCGCCTTTCTCCAAACGAGGCATAACTGGCATACTCACGCACATGAGTGATCGCTTAGTTTCTGCACCTACTCTTGCCGAATTACAAAAACACCGGAGCGAAAAGTGGCGTGGATTTGCGCACGACATTCTTCCTTTGCCAGTAGCTGAGATGGATTACCCCGTTGCTGAGCCAATTCGGGAAATTTTATCTGAAATGGTTTCGACATCAGATATGGGATATCTCGGTTCGATACCCGAGATGGGGAATTCATTCTCTGGCTTTGCAAAACGTCGCTGGAATTGGGAAGTAGAGCCAACTTTTGTTCGCGTCGCAACAGATGTTGGAGTTGCAGTAGTTGAGTTATTGCGAGTTTTTACCAAGCCCGGCGATAAAGTCTTAATTAGCTCTCCTGTTTACCAAAACTTTTACACTTGGATGAATGAGACCAAAATAGAAATGGTTGATGTTCCGTATGTAAAGAATTCAGAAGAGCGTGACGGCACGGGCTGGAGCCATGATTGGGCCGGAATTGAGAATGCTTATCAAAAAGGGTTAAAGGTTCATTTGCTTTGCAGTCCTCATAACCCAATGGGAAAGGTCTATAGCAAAGAAGATCTTCTGCGCATAATCGCTTTAGCCAAAAAACACGCAGTAACTGTTATTTCAGATGAGATTCATGCACCTCTAACCTTTAAAGAGCAGCCTTTTACTCCGTTTCTTGCACTCGGTGAAGATGCTGCTGAAGTCGGCATCGCAGTAACTGCGGCAAGCAAGGGTTGGAATATTGCTGGCTTAAAGTGCGCAATCATTATCTCGCAAAATGCCAAGATGCATGAAAAGTTAAATGAATTGCCACCAGCGTTGCACTACCGCGCCTCTCTTCTAGGAGCATTTGCCACCGTCGCAGCATTTGAAAAAGGTGAACAATGGCTAGATACAGTACTTAGCCAACTAGACCAGAATAGAAATTTGATTGCAGAACTAATCAAATCGAAGATCCCCACAATCGGTTACACGATTCCACACAGCTCTTATTTAGCCTGGCTTGATGTTAGTAAGTTAAATCTCGGCGAAGATCCAGGTGCGGCAATTTTGGAAAGAGCGAAAGTTGCGTTCAATCCGGGCCACATATACGGTGCAAAAGGAAGAGATTATGTACGCCTTAACTTTGCCACTAGTCCAGAAATAATTACAGAAGCTTTTGATCGCATGGCGCAGGCACTTTAAATTCAATATGAATTCCGATAAAAAGTACGATGCGATTGTCGTTGGCGGAGGTCATAACGGATTAGTCGCTGCCTCCTATTTAGCCAAGGCCGGCAAGAGCGTAGTCCTTCTAGAAAGCGCCGCTGAGCTTGGAGGGGCAACCACTAGCGTTCGCCCTTTTCCTGAATATGATGCGCGACTCTCGCGATATTCGTATCTGGTCTCTTTGCTGCCTGACCAAATAGTTGCTGATTTAGGAATTAATTTTAAGACTTTAGAACGCTCCATCGCCTCTTATACGCCTTATAAAGACGATGATCAAGATGGCGGATTATTGATTTCGCAAAACTGGGATGACAGAACTTCACAGAGTTTTCGCGAATTAACTGGCAGCGACCAAGAGGGAAAAAACTGGCAAGAGTTCTATGGAGAAATTTCCGAACTTGCCCAACGAATTGCACCTTCTGTGTTGCAACCCCTTAAATCTGCCGCTGATTTAAAGAGTGAGATTGCCCTACCTGAAGTTTGGAACTTCATGATGGAGCGGCCGATCGGTGAAGTAATTCAGGAGCGCTTTCAAGACGATCTAGTTCGTGGTGTTGTGCTTACAGATGCGCTGATCGGTACTTTCACTTCAGCTCAAGATCTGCAATCTAATCGCTGCTTCTTGTATCACTTAATTGGAAATGGCACGGGACAATGGCGCGTTCCACAAGGTGGAATGGGTGCATTTGTAAAAGAGCTAAATCGCGTGGCTTTGTCAAATGGTGCGGAAATTAAATTAAATTCCCACGTAACAGAAATTGAGTCATCGGCCACGGGTGTTTCTGTTAAGACAACAGAAGGCGATAAGTACGTGGCAACTGATCTGCTTTTTGCAGGAGCACCACAAACTCTTGCAAAATTGCGGGGTAAAACTGCACCAGTATCGCTAGAAGGCTCGCAGATGAAAATAAATATGCTGCTTTCCAGACTGCCAAAATTAAAGTCTAAATTAGATCCTGCTTTGGCATTTGCGGGAACTTTTCATATAAACGAGTCATATTCGCAATTAGAGAGTGCATATCAAGTTGCCAAGCAAGGTAATATCCCAACTGACCTTCCGCTCGAACTGTATTGCCACACATTGACCGATCCGACGATTCTCTCGCCAGAACTCAACCAACGCGGATTCCATACTTTAACGCTCTTTGGCCTACATACTCCGGCTGCTCTCTTTGATAAGGATCCAGAAGGATCAAAGGAAGCGGCAAAGAGTGCAGCGCTTGCCAGCCTTAATCAATATTTAGCCGAACCAATCGAATCCGTTCTAGCCGTATGTAGTGATGGATCTTTGGCTATAGAAGCAAAATCGCCACTTGATTTAGATAACGACCTGGGATTGCCGCGCGGAAATATTTTTCACCGCGACTTAGAGTTCCCTTTTATCGACGGGACCGAAAACTATCCACTCAAATGGGGTGGAGAAACGGATGACGAACACATATATCTCGCTGGAGCCGGCGCCAGACGTGGTGGCGGAGTAAGCGGTATAGCTGGACATAATGCAGCGATGGCAGTGCTGACAAAGGATTAGGCTTACGACATGAATCCAGATAAAGGGCTAAGCCCTGAGACAATTGCAATTACTGCGGGACGTCCCGCAGTTGGCCCTGATAGTGCGCTGAATCAACCAATCTCACTTAATTCGACATTTGTTGCAGGAGGAGCAATTGGTTATGGTCGCTACGGAAATGAAACTTGGCTTGCTCTAGAAGCAGCAATCAGCGCACTCGAAGGCGGAAGAACTCTTGCTTACTCATCTGGCATGGCCGCAGTTACGGCCGTCTTTTCAACACTTCCTGTCGGCGCAAAAGTTGTAGCATCAAATCAAGGATATTCGGGCACCATGACGCTGCTAAATAATTATGCAGCAGCTAAGCGTTTAGAAGTCTCTTTTGTTTCTGTTGCAAATACCTCTGAAGTAATAAATGAATTAGCTGGCGCCGCTTTGCTTTGGATTGAATCTCCAACCAATCCTGGCCTTGAAGTAGCTGAGCTTCCTGCGCTGATCAAGGCTGCAAAAGAAAGCAAGATCACGGTTGCTGTCGATAACACATTTGCAACAGCCCTGACTCAGCAACCACTTGCACTTGGTGCAGATATCGTCATGAATTCCGTAACAAAGTATTTAGCTGGACATAGCGATGTTGTACTTGGATCGCTTAGTGCTCAAGATCCTGCAATATTTAAAACTCTCGAAGATGCTCGTAAATTTAACGGATCAATTCCTGGCCCATTCGAAGCATGGCTTGCCCTTCGCGGAATTCGCACCTTTCCACTGCGATTCCAGAAATCCTGTGAGAACGCGCTAGAGATCGCCAAGCGCCTAAGCACACATCCATTGGTACGAAACGTTAGATACCCAGGTCTGCCAACAGATTCACAACACGAAAAAGCCAAATCATTTATGAAAAGCTTTGGTGCCATAGTCTCCTTCGAGTATGTGGGAGATGCGGCGAGCACAGATAAGGTCTGCGAATCTTCTAAGATTATTACTTACGCAACAAGCCTCGGTGGAGTTGAAACACTTTGGGAACGTCGTCGCCGTTGGCCAATAGAGAGCGCAAGCGTGCCCGAAACCTTGATTCGCCTCTCGCTTGGTTGTGAAAATGTAGAAGACCTATGGCGAGATATCGACTCGGCGTTGCACGCTGCAAAATAAAGAAAATATTTGATAAAGAGAGTATTTTTATCTCATGAAAATCTTCCGCAGAGCCCTGGCCTTCTTCGCCGTGCTTGCAGTTGCTTTTCGCGCAGTAGGAAGTTTCCTCTCTTGGGCACAACGCCAAGAAGATGCACCTGCCGATGCATGGATTGACGAAGATGAAGAAGAGTTTGAGGAAGCAAATTGAGTCAGTCTGAGTACATCCCTGGAACTTGCAATATTGGCGGCGGAGAAGTAACGCGCCGCCGCATGGTCGCAATCCTTGGCTTAATTCTCACCTTATCTTCAACTGCGACGTTGATTTCAAATGAAGCCAATCGCCAATCACGTTTAGGCGTCTTCATACCTGCCCTCATTATGTCTGTTGGATGGGTGCAATCGCGTAAACGTTTCTGCTTGGCTTATGGCTTTGCCGGAACATTTAATCTTGGTTCTCTTGGAAAGATCTCAAAGGTTTTAGATCCCTCAGCGCGAGCGGCTGATCGCAAAATGGCTGTCAGGATATTTGGACAGAGCGCACTTTATGCGGCCCTGGTAACCGCTTTGATTGTAGCTCTACCCCTTTAAAGTAATAACTTTTCGATTCCGTCCTCTACCCAAAGTACCCAAATAGTGGGATGGTTGTAACTACCAAAGAGTTACCTGGGAGAGAATATGAAAATTGTTATTCATGCCCGTCATGCTGAACTTGCTGAAGATTTCCGTGAAATTGCGCAAGAAAAATTAATGAGCATGGAGAGATTTAGCGTCACTATTGATCGTGTTGAAGTTGAGATATTGCACGAACAGAATCCGCGTCAAGGAAAGCACTCGCATAAAGTTATATTAACTTCGCACGGTTCAGGACCGCTGATGCGAGCTGAAGCTGCAGAGTTTAATGATCTTGCGGCATTTGATGAAGCAATTAAAAACTTCGAACTTCAAATTCGAAAACATCACGAGCGATCAAAGAGCCACAATCGGGATACGCTGAGAAACAAGCCGCTTGCTAATCTAGATTAATCAGCAGATGGTGTTGGCGATACGGGCTTTTTGTTTTTATCCATACGCGGTGATTTAGCAGGCGGAGTCGGTGCAACGGGTGCGGGGCCAAGAGCCTCGATAGCTGCATCTCGGATTGCAGTGGCGGCAATAACAGCGCTCTGCTTTGCGACGGCGTTTTGACGTTTCTGAAGTTGTGTTTGCCCAGGTGCGCTGAGTGATTTCGCATTAGATAAAGCCTTATCCACGCTTTCTTTAAATGTTTTGTTTATCGCTCGACGCGCAGCGTCATATACCTTCATTGCTTCAATAAAATTTTTTTGATCTTGCTTAAATTTCTCTATCGCAGATTTGAAATCAGTATTTACATCAGATGACGATGGAGTGCGTGTGCCCCTGTTGTCTGCGGTTACTGATTGTGGGCAAAAAAGTGAGAAGCCAATGACGAAGGCAGCTAATGCCGAAGTTCTAGTCTTATTCACCTGGCTTCACTTTCTCTGATACACCTTTGTTGATCAGCCCTAAGTATCAAGGTTAAGTTTGTGAAATTTCGGTGAAAACACCCTTATCGAGGAGAATTCTGGGAGAGGCTTGGCTATTTCATCGTCGGCATGAAAGGCTTAGTTCATGGCTGAGATGATTTTGATCGTAGATGACGAAGCCGGGGTTCGCGAATTACTAGGCGATGCCCTTCGTATCGCAGGCTTTGAAACTTTGACGGCTTCCGATGGAATGTCGGCTTTGACAGCTATTCGAAATAAGAAACCAGATCTATTGATAATTGATATCAATATGCCGTTAATGGATGGGTTCGAATTAGTCGAAAGGCTCCGTTCAAACGGAGATAACACCCCTGCACTGATGCTCAGCGCGCGAGCCGACCGAGCAGATGTAACTCGTGGCCTTACTTTAGGGGCCGATGATTATGTAACGAAGCCATTTGGATTAGAGGAACTTCTTTTAAGAGTTAAGGCGATACTGCGGCGTTCACAGGTATCTACATCCTTCAACTCTGATCTAAGTTGTGGACCAATTAAGTTAGATGAATCTAGTCATACCGTTACCTTTGCTGGAGAGTTGGTAGATCTCTCGCCAACTGAATTTCGTCTTCTCCAAGTTCTAGTTGAAAATAAGAATCGTGTATTAAGTAAGAGCCTACTTTTAGATGAAGTTTGGGGAATAACCTTTGAATCTGAAAGTACTGTGGCCGATACCTATATTTCCTATCTTCGCAAGAAATTACACCGCGATGGGTTTGAGGGCATAAAGACTATTAGAGGCGTTGGCTTTGTAATCCAAGAGCCAAAGCCGGAGCCTAAATCCGAGCAGAAGTAGCCATGAAGAAATCAGGCAGCAAATTTGCTGTAATTTCGATTATCGTTACAACAGTTCTTTCAACCTTGATTGGTGGGTATGCAACGCTGGCTGCGAGGGCAGCGGATTTAGAGCAGATTGATCAATCACTGCAAAAAGTTGTAACAAGAGTTAACGCTTTCCCATCGGAGGCTATTTCGGCGGCAATATTAACAATTGAAGATGAAAGTTTAGATTTAACTCTCTCCCTGGTAACTCAGGAAGGTGATGAGACAATTATTAATGAGTCGCAACTGATTTATAACGGTATGGGAGATCTTGGATTAGTCCGAAAAGGTTTATCTGGAGCGGTCACCACCAGAAAACCTAATGAATTTAGATTTCAATCAGCAGCAATTGCAGGAGGTGACTATCTGGTCATAGCCTCATCTCTTGAAAAGTTAAATGAGAATTTCAAATCAAATTTAAAAAGTCTAGGCTTAGTCACCGCAGTTGCCGATGCACTCGCCATCTTTTTCTCGATCTATTTCCTAAGGCGCCATAACCGCGGTTTAGATGCACAGGCTCTAGAACGTATGCAGCGATTCTTGGGAGATGCTTCGCACGAGTTGCGAACTCCGCTCACTGTAATAAAAGGCTATAACGAAATGCTTAGCAAGGGTCAATTCACTGAGGCCCTAGACCAGGCGAGAGCATTTTCTCGAGTTAGTTCTGAGATTGAAAGAATGGAAAGTCTTATTCATGACTTATTACTTCTTGCCGAACTCGGCGAGAGTAAGCCGGTCGATTTTTCAGAAGTGGACTTTGACGAACTTGTTCAATCCCACTTAAAAGATTTTCAGGTTTTGAATAAATCTAGGAAAGTAACAACTTCAATACCAAGTGATTGTTTTGTGAATGGATCTAGAGAACACCTCAACCGGTTGATTCAAAATTGTCTTTCTAACATTGCTCGTCACACCCCAAAAGATGCACCTGTTTCAGTATCACTTCGCAACATCGGCAAACGTGCAGAGCTAAAGATCGAAGATGGTGGCCCTGGGTTACCTGATGGCGCATATGGCAGTGAGATAAAGGCGATGAATAGGTTTGATCCTTCGCGATCACGCGAAAGTGGTGGTTCTGGGCTAGGGCTGAGCATCATTGCAGCGATTGTTCAGGAACATGGGGGAGAGTTGGAATTAAGTAAGAGTCAACTTGGTGGCCTTGCGGTAACAATAAGGATTCCAATTTAAATAATGTAAATGACTGTGCACAATTGCGGTACTTTAATTACATGGCTACGCCGCTCGACGATGCGCTCAATGAAATAACTGAGAAGCTCAATAATTCAAAACACTTTGTAAGGCTCGTGCTTTCCGGCAGAAGACGCAATATGCAAACGCCAAGTGAACGTATAGATGTAAAGCCGGTTTTGATAAAAAGGGAAATCAAATACCAGGTCGCCCAGACCGATGGTCGAGCGATGACTACCAAAAATTACTCACCTCAAGATTTCATAAAATTAGGTTTGCTCGAATCTGGATTTGCCAACATTTACTTAGAAGAGAAAGAACAATCTATTTCTATTCGAATTACCAAAAAAGGAGAGGCGCTGATAAGCAGAGCACTCGGTGACTTCACTGCAGACTTATCCCATGATCGAAAAAAGAGCCGGCTACTAGACCCAGCAGACCCCTTCCTGATTGAAGTTGGAATCTCTGATTCGTCGGGCAAGGTAAAGGTAAGTAAAAATGATAAATATTTACAGGTTGAAGAATTTCTTCGACTTTTAATTCCTTCTCTGAATTCCGCGATAGAAGCAGGACACATTAAGAAACCAGATTCAAATAACCCCTTGACCATTGTGGATCTAGGTTGCGGCCACGCATATTTGACGTTTGCTGCTCATCAGTACTTAAAGAGTCAAGGAGTTGCAGTTAAGGTGGTCGGAATTGATGTTCGTGAAAGTGCTCGAGTTAGAAATAATGAGATCGCGAAGAAATTAGGAATTGAGGGCTCAATCGAGTTTAGGGCGGAAGAAATCTCTGATACATCACTAAAGTACGCCGATGTTTCTATAGCTCTTCACGCATGCGATACCGCAACCGACGATGCCCTAGCGTGGTCAGTAAAGGTGGATGCCAAATTGGTTTTAGTTGCTCCATGTTGTCATCACGATATCCAAGCCCAAATGGTTGAGGTTCCCGAACCCTGGTCGATGATTACAAAGCACGGAATCATGAAGGAACGTTTAGGTGATTTGATTACCGATGGATTGCGGATTCAAATTATGAAATTATCTGGATACCGTGTCGAAGCGATCGAATTTATCGGCGGAGAGCACACCCCAAGAAATTTGATGATTCGAGCAGTGAAAACGGGTGCGGGTGGCGATCCTGCAGAGGAACAGCGCTATCAAGAGATGCTCTCACTCTGGAAAGTTAAGCCTGCCCTTGCCGCGCTGCTAAACCGTTAGACTTACGCACATGTCTAAAGTGCTTGCATCTCTTCCCGTCGGCGAAAAAGTCGGCATCGCATTCTCGGGCGGCCTCGATACTTCAGTAGCCGTTGCCTGGATGCGCGATAAAGGTGCAATTCCATGTACTTACACAGCAGATCTCGGACAATATGACGAGACAAATATCGATACCGTGCCGGTTCGCGCAAAAGAATATGGCGCAGAGATATCTCGACTCGTTGATTGCAAAACCTCATTGGTTGAAGAGGGCCTTGCTGCAATAGCCTGCGGAGCATTTCATATCCGTTCAGGTGGCAAGCAGTATTTCAATACAACGCCATTGGGTCGTGCAGTCACAGGTACATTGCTGGTACGTGCGATGTTGCAAGATTCAGTTGAAATTTGGGGCGATGGCTCTACCTATAAAGGCAACGATATTGAACGCTTCTATCGTTACGGACTATTAGCAAATCCAAACTTAAGAATTTATAAGCCCTGGTTAGATGCAGATTTTGTCCGCGAACTTGGTGGACGAAAGGAAATGTCCCAATGGTTAGTTACCCACAACTTTCCATATCGCGATAGCGTTGAAAAGGCTTATTCAACAGATGCCAATATCTTAGGCGCAACACATGAAGCAAAAGATCTCGAAAATCTAGATGCCTCGATCGAGATAGTAAATCCAATTATGGGCGTTCAGTTCTGGGATTCCTCGGTATCTATCGCATCAGAAGATGTGAAGATCCAATTCGTTCAAGGCCGCCCAGTTGCAATTAATGGAAAAGATTTTACTGACGTTGTAGAGCTCATGAAGGCAGCAAATGAAATTGGCGGTCGACATGGTCTTGGTATGGCAGACCAAATCGAGAACCGAATTATTGAAGCAAAGAGCCGTGGCATTTATGAAGCACCCGGAATGGCGCTCTTGTTTATCGCCTATGAGCGCTTGTTAAGTGCAATCCATAACGAAGACACAATTGCTAACTATCATGCAGAGGGTC
>JACCEE010687385.1_pt1 | contig 37594 bp, 30 predicted proteins | sample 7449931 | NCBI WGS metagenome assembly JACCEE01 (sample SAMN15323457, study PRJNA562643) | freshwater metagenome | isolation source: river surface water | place: USA:Blue River Watershed | collected 2017-08-19 | reverse complement strand
AATGATCAAGGGGCATAGACATTTAAAAATGCTTCGAGAGCGAATGAAAAATACTCAACCGATCGCAAAAGAGAGGTTGGCTGCGTGAGGACTGGGCAAGAATTTCAACTAAAAAATGGATTGCACCGTTGAGCATAAACCAGCGAAGTTATACTGATAGTTAGGAATGAAATTAATGTGTTAATTGCTAATGACGATTTCATGATAAAAAGTTATCATGGATTTAAAGAAAATTTGTCTCGGTAAGTTTAGCTTTCAAGAGATAAAGACTGAGTGATTGTTTTTGGTCTGATATTGAGAATTCGATGCTGATATGTTTGTTGGAGTGTTATGGTAAAGTTAGTAGCAGTTGTCTTGTTTGTATTCTCTTTCTCGGCTTTCGCCGCTGATGACAAAGTCTTTTCATTTTCTTTTGGACCAGTAAGTATTGGAGAAGCTAGAGTTCCGATATCCGTCAACGATTTTGAAGTGCTTGTCAAGTCGACGAATGATCGTGTTCAGGCCGTCATCGAGAGTGAATCCGTTCAATGGGTTCGTGGTGAACATAACATCTTATCCCCACGGGCCCGAGTCCTAATAAAAGTGAAAGGCGATGCTTCCCTTCTTCATCTCGAATATCAAGGTAAGGATATTCTGTTACAAAAACGAAATGAAAACGAGGCCCAAAGTACTCTTTATATTTCTTTGTTTTATCCAGAAAGTATTCGAATTGTTGAGCGAGATGTTGGGATAGGAGAGATTATTTTGAGACCTAAAAAAACTCAAAAGATTTCTAAGAAAAAGAGTAAGCTTATCGACTATTCTTGTTCCCCTTATAATCTTTTGATTGAAGGTTTAGATCAAGATTATCTGTCTGTTTCTTGCCGTCTCGGCAGAATGGGAAATTTTGGTGACGAAAAGCCTCTTTTAGAAGTGTATTGGACTTCAACTAATACCCACTTGCTTGATGGAAATTCTCCACCGTATGTTGCTGTCCTTACAGATTCTTCGCCAGTTGTTACCAAGATTAAAAATATTAATGGTGAAGATGAAGATGTTGTCATTAAAGCGAACTTGCCTGATCGTTTATATCGCTTGCGAACCGCTTTAGGACTTGGACCGTACTCGTTTGTATCAAAAGAAGGGGAGTTAGAGCATAAAGCTTCAACGGCTCCTGCAGGAATGTTGTACGTCAATTTAATGTTAACTGAAGGAAGTTCCTTCAGAGCTTTCGATGCTCTTGTGAGCCAGAAATCTTTATTTAATAATGCAGGATTATATTTTGCTTATGATTTAGGTAGTGCTTTTGATCAGCGAGTGATGGTCACTGCCCTTTTAGGACTTCAAAGTTTAAGCTACCGTTTCTCCTCCCAGTATAAGACTCGCACAAGTCTCATTTATCCACAGGGTGTTGAAATTGTTTTGAAACATTTTTGGGGGATTGAAAATTCAAATTTAATATACGGAATGTTTATTTCCCCCTCCAAAAATGAAGATTATAAAAATATTTGGATTCGCTATGGGAAACGAGTCTTTGGTGAAATCAATTATATCGCTTGGAGCGATGAAAGACGTAGTGCGAGCATGTGGGGGATATCGATTGGGTTCCCTTTTGTTTCATTTTTTTGATTTCGTTATTTCAAGTATCGTTTGAATCAGTTCCATCTTTTTTACAGGCTTGATAAGATGTAAGTCACATCCGCCTTGGAGAAAGCGCTCTTTTTCTTCATGGAGGGCATAAGCGGTTAGTGCAACAATAGGAATAGCTTGGCGTCCAGTTTCTTTTTCTATTGATCTAATTTCTTTTGTCGCTGTTAGACCGTCCATTTTTGGCATTTGCATGTCCATTAAAATTAAATCATATTCGTTCTTTTTAAACTTATCCAAAGCCTCAATCCCATTGGTCGCAATTTCTATCGAGTAAGGATGGTTTTTTAAGTAATGCATAATAAGCGTACAGTTTTCTTCTGTGTCTTCAGCAAGAAGGATTTTGAGGGGCCTTTTATCATGAGGAACTTGTTGTATTGTCGGTTGAGCTTCTGTTTTCGGCTCTTCTCCTATCAAAAATGGTATTTCGACGATAAAACTGGTCCCGCGCCCTTCTTCGCTACTTACCTTGATTGTTCCATTCATCAATTCCACTAGCTCTTTAGAAATACTAAGTCCTAACCCTGTCCCACCGAAATTTTTTGTAATGCTACTATCAAGCTGGTTGAAGCGTTGAAAAAGATGGCAGATTTTGTCTTCGGCGATTCCTATGCCTGTGTCTGCAACTAAGAATTTGACGCAACAATGGGTGTCGTTTTTTTTTATGCAACTTACGTTTAGGCCAATACTTCCTTTGCTTGTAAATTTAATCGCATTACTTAATAGATTAAGAAGGATTTGTTTGAGTCGTAAATTATCTCCAACAATCCAATTCGGAACTTCAGGATCAAAACTTGTTTCGAGACGTAAGCCCTTTTTTTGAATTTTAAAACTGAGTAGAGTTAGAATTTCTTGAACCGTTTCAAAAACGTGAAAATCTTTGTTCTCCAACGTGATGTTCCCTGCCTCAATTTGAGAAATTTCTAAGATGTTGTTTATCAGGTCTAATAATGTCTGACCTGATTTATTAATGAGTTGAACAAAGTTTTCTTGTTCAGCGGTGAGAGGTGGGGTATTGAGTAAAAGATCTGACATTCCAATAACTACGTTCATCGGTGTTCTAATTTCATGACTGATGTTTGCAAGAAATTCGCTTTTGGCCTTGTTGGCAGCTGTCACACAACGGTTCGCTTGGGCCAGTTCTTCATTAATTCTTCTAAGCTCTTTTTCCCGGGTTTTTCTACTAGTGATGTCCTGAAAAACAGTAATAAACTGTTCTGGCGATGTAGAGAAGACAGAGATGATAAAGTGCTTGTCCATCGGAGGAAAGTAAGTTTCAAAACGCATCGGAATTTGGGTTTGCGCAACCGAAGAAAATTCTTTTAAGTACGGAGGGTCTTGGGTTTGATAGATTTCGGTGGCCAACCTATTAATCACATGCTCGGGCTGTAGTCCTGTTTGTTCCGCGTAGGCGTTGTTGATTTCAGTGATTTTGTAGTTGCAAGGTATTCCTTCCGGTGATTTTACCAATTGATGGATCGCAACACCTTCAGTAATATTTGTAAAAAATGATCTGAATTTTTCTTCGTTCTTTCGAATGACTTCTTCTGTTTGATAGCGTTCACTTACATCATTGAAAAGTACATATAGCTCATCGTTGATTAAAGTGGCAGTTAGTTCTGTATGGATTGTTTTCCCATACTTGTTTTGCAGGCTATATATTCGTGTAGGTGTTATTTGTGCTTTGTTTTCAAATAAGTTTTGAAGGTCGCCGTTCCAAATTGCGAGGGCCTTTTGCCTATACTCTGGATCGGGATATAATTTTACGGCCCACGTTTCAACGTCGGGGATTTCATTTATGGTATAACCAAATTTGTTAATACTTGCCTTGTTTAGGTATTTTATTTTGCCATTTTTATTTGAAACTCCAAGTCCAATTGGCAAAAATTCAATGACGTGCTTAAGGTAGTTTTCACTTTCTTTGATTCTTCTTATGGCCTTTTCTCGTTCAGTGATGTCTACGACAGAAGACTGATAGCCTTTAAATATCCCAGCATCATCGATGATCCTTGTTGCTTTACTCTCGGCTAAAAAAGTACTCTGGTCTTTACGTTTTGCCGTAAAGACTCCTTCCCATTTCCCATCGCGATTGAGGGCCTCTAATATGGCCTTGGCTTCACCTTCTTTTTCAAAGAAAAAGGGGATGGGTTTATTTAGGACTTCTTCTATTTCAAATCCCCATAGCTTAAGAAACGAAATGTTTACGTCAATAATAATTCCTTTTTCGTTGGCAATACTGTTTGAAGCTAGTGAGTTGTTAAAGACAAGATTTCTAATGAATAAGCTTTCTTCTGTCTTTATCTTCTCAGTGATGTCTGATGCGACTGCATAGATAAGTTTATTGTATACGGTTGATCTCCATTCGAACCAACGATATGTCCCATTTTTACAACGGTATCTATTTTTAAAATTAAAAACGCGACCAATTTCTCCCAAATCTTTTAAAGCCCCTAAAGTCGAGTTTTGATCATCTGGATGAATCCAGCTTAATATGGAGGAACCTTCAAGTTCGTCCTGGCGATGGCCAAGCGTTTTTTCCCATGCTGGATTCACTTTTATGAATTGTCCTTTTAAGTTTGCGATGCAAAAATGATCTATGGCCAAAGAAAAATAATTATTAATTTCTTCTGCTGTTTGTTTCAGCTTTCTTTCAATCTTATAACGTGCGTAGTTATAATGAGCGACAAATCCTATCGCCAGCATCAGAAAGGAAAAGATACTCACAATGGCGATAATGAGATGAGGGTCTGTTTTATAGAAGGGGTTATGAGCATTGAGTCGTATGCTTTCTTGAGGGATGAGTGACTCCTCAAAGCCATATTTTTTGAACACTGACATGTCGATCAAAAATTGATTTGGACTTCGATCAATGATTGGAAGTTCTGATGCTTTGATACCATTTAATATATCTCTGGCGAGAAAAGCTGCGCTTTCACCTTGTCGGAAACCGCTGACGCATTTACCTCCTAAGACTCCTTTCCCCATCATCCATTCGGATCGAGTATAAATTGGTATCGAAGAATGGCTAAAATGGATCTTTAAGTGATCTGGTGTTATGTCTTTCCCTGTCTTATCTTTCCAAAATGAGATAAAGTAAGCAAAACTATCCTGCGGTGATCGTCTCTCTAGCTCTTTTCCAAGTTCATCAATTGTAATATTTTGAAGGATCTCAATCTTTAGTTGTGGAAAATATGCTTTAAGATCTTCTAGTAAGTTATTTGAGTTTGTTTGCGCAGTTTCTGTCGAATCTGAGATTACAAGAATCGTTTGGGCTTTGGGATTTAGTCTTATGGCAAGTTCTAATGTTTCTTTAAATTCTCCTTTCTCGATAACTCCTGTAACTTCTGGATGATTGATAAGATCTTTAGGGTTGAAATTATTAACCCCTAAGAAAACGACTGGTGCGTTCTTGAAAAGTGAGTTTCTGTTATTAAGTGCAAACTGGTAAGCATTATCATCTGACGTTATTACAACGCGAAAATTTATTTTTTGATACTTTCTCTTATAAATCCGCTTTAATTCATTGATGTAGGTGGAACTGTTGTCTTTCTTTGTGTCCATGTATTCATACGAAAACTCAATATTTGGAACTTTTTCTAATACAGATTGAATTCCATCATTAATAGAATCTGTCCACGCTGCTTTATGATAAGAGTGTAAAACGAGTATCTGATCTCTTTTTTCTTGAGATTGTCCCCAGACGAAGGTGTTTAAAAATAAACACCACACACAAAGAATAAATTTTAGATATGTTGGGCTCATCTGTACCTTTGCTAGATTAACAAAAACTTATCGGTACCAATTTTTTAAATTAAAAAAAATATGAAAGATGAAAGTGCTTTACTCTGTTTTTCTTATGGTGAAAAAGAAACCTGTAAATACAAGCAAAGTTCCTAGTATCATTTTTAATGAGGGAGGTTCTTGCAAAAGGAGCGAAGAGGTGATGATGGCCGTAATAGGTTGAAGATAAGTAAATAAAGCGACTGGACCTGAAGGAAGTTTGGTGAGAACCCAATTACTTAATAGGTAGGCAACGAGTGTCGCTCCAATAATTGAGTAAAAGGCAGCAAAGAAAAAAGGTAGAGTATAATCAAATGTCAAAATTGAATGACTCGTATTAAGAGAAAAGGGTAGCAATTGAAGAGCGGCCATTAGAAAAAAGTAGGAGGTGAGGCTAATTGGGTGGAAACGGGTTAAAAAGCCTTTCCCAAGCGCAAGATAAGCACCTATCCCTAAGCAGCTAATGAGAATGAGAGCGTCACCTAAAAAAGTTTCATTGGAAGGACTGAAACTTTCAAAGTTTTGAATAATAAGAATTCCGGCTATTGATAAAGCAAAACCAAGAAATTTAAAAAAATTTAGTTTTTCTTGTTTTAAAAGTGTAGCGATAAGTACGGCAAAGATGGGGATAGTAGATGAAATAATTGCAGCATGATTTGCTGTAGAAAGCTGTATCCCTTTAAGAAGCAAGGATTGTCCCAAAGTAAAGCCTATCGCACTAAAGAAAAAAAGCGTGAGGAAATCTTTACGATTCAATTTAGGGAAAGGGATTTTCATTATTCTGCAGAATCCCCAGAGAAGGGAGCCTGAAATTAAGAATCTGATTTCTGCCCAGAGGATGGGAGAAAACTGTGTCACAATTAGTTTTGAGACGACAAAATTAACCCCAAAGAGAATTTGGACGAGGATAAGAAATAGATAATGGTTCACTTGTCTCATAAAATAAAAAGGCCCGCAAAAAAGCGGGCCTTATTTTTATGGCATTAATTAACTTAGAAGACAAGTTGCTTTGCCCAAGATTCCATTTCTGGAGTGATGGACACTTTGTGTTTTTGAGGAAGACCATAAGAAGATGGGAGCGCTGGTTTGTCTTGTACTTCAACTCTCGCGCGTTTAATGGCGTCAGCTAAAGACATTTCTTTCGCGTATTCAGCTGCTTTGTAAGCCCTTTCAGGGTTTACAATACCGGAAGTAATAACTTTTTCTTTGAGCCATTCTTTCTTATCTACTGTACCCATAAGAATTTCTTTTACTTCCTTAGCAGTCAATTTGAAGTTGTAATCCTTAATTTTGGAAGCTACACCAGTTACAAAAGGAGCGGCCATAGAAGTTCCAGACATTGGAAGGGTCTGGTTGAGATTGAGCCCAGGAACGCTACTGTCGATAGCAACACCTGGAGCAGCTACGTGAACAGAAGTTTTTCCGTAATTTGAGAAATCAGCAATTTGTTCATAACCGTTACTGGCGGCTACGGTAATAGTGTTTTCTGCCTTAAGGTTTGCTGGGAAGTAAGGGAGGTTGTCGTTATCGTTGTGATCATTACCTGCAGCGATAACGAAAAGAACTCCAGGAGTACCATCTACCCAAGGTTTAGCCTTTGCTTCAAAAGCCGTAAAAATCTTAAGGGTCTCCGCTCTGATTTGTTCTGGAGTAGGATTTTTGTTTCCAGCAAGGGCCAAGTATTTTTGAGCAAGAGCAGGGAGAGGTGTTCCGATACTCATGTTGGCTACTTCCATATTGGCTTCGTTTAAGTATTTTCCAATATTGATGAAGGTTTTGTTAAATTGACCCGCAAAAACATCGTAAAGCACGTTTTTAGCTTTCCCATCATACTCCGGTGGGAGTTTGTCAGGAAAAATTCTCGCAGACAGAAGAATGCTATCATCGTTGACTTTGGCGATAATGCCAGAGCAGTGAGTTGAGTGAGCATATTCGCCGTAGAAATTTAATTGAGCAAGAAGTGCATTCTTTTTGTCTTGAGGGAGTGAGGTAACATTATCTTTCCAGAATTTGACATCCTCTGGAGTCGCTCTATTAAGCTGGATACGAGCAAGGGTTTCAAAAACCTTAAAGAGGATAGGATTGAGAGTGCTTAGGTGCTCGCGGTAGAAAACATTGGGGGAATTTTCAGCAAAGTTCCAACCATTGATATCATCCACTTTTCCATTCTTATCGTCATCAATCATGTTGTTGTTGACTTCATTGTGGTTAACCCAGGCTTTGTCTTTGAGCCAGTTGTGAGCATAATCGGTGCCTGAATCGATGACCGCTACATTGGCCGCTAGAGTTGAAGCAGGGATTGCGATTAAACTTAAAAATATATTTAAAATTGATCTTTTCATGAATTTATCCTTTCTTACTTAATCTTTTTTTGAAGTAATTCATTATTGCCGTTAACAACTGCATTTTCCCATTTCTCAGTTTTAGGCATCCAAGGGATGATGTTTTGAGCATAGAGATAAGGCATGAGGTAGTTGGCATTGGCATCGACGCTGTTATTTGAATACTTCAATTCTGTGTAATAGTTAAGAAGGAAGGCTTCATCCATCATTCCACTCTTCGCAAAATTTTTAAGGATATTCACTAATTGTCCGGTGATTTTGTTGCTGATTGGAAGCGGGATGATACGAGCTCCCATAGAGAGTAACCAAGAGGTGTAGCGCATGAGAGGAACGCCCACTGGTACTTTGTAGTAGTGGATAGGTGAAGCCCCTAAAGTCCAGATGAAAACTTTTCTTTCAGAAAGAAGAGAAAAGAGACCATAGTTTTCACCGTTTTTCTTACAAACTCCAAAGTAGCCATGGATTTGTGACATATCACAACCACTCCAGTAGAGGTCGGAGTTGATATTGGCCGCAGTGATTTTTCTTTGTTTCTCTGCATTGTAACGGGCTTGATTACCAATTTCTTCCATTTTATTGAGGTCGAAGGTTTGACCAGTAATGAGTGAGGTCAAGTACTGAGTGAGGAGAGAGCTTTGATTCGCAAAAAGAATGTTCATTGCTTTCTTCGCTTCAGCGGGAGTGACTTGAGTGGCAATTTTGCCTTCCATGTTTAGACGAAGAGTGTCTTCGAGAGAGTTGAAGCGATACTCGTAAGTCATCTCCATAAATTCACTGATGTCTGTGAGGACAACTTTTACCACTCTTTGAGTTGTTGGTTCTGGGATGTAGTTGGCAAGTGAAGAGACTACTTTAAAAATAAGTGAGCGGATGATTTTGTTTACCGCCATATCGTAAGGGCGCTTGTAGTCCACAAGATGAACTGGACCTCTGACGGGGAAGAAATCGAAATCAATGAAAACATCATAAACTTTTTCTAGATCGTTCCAGTTGATTTTAATTTTAGAAAGAATAGAACGTGGATTATTGGCCACTTCATAAAGAGGGCTATCAGACTCTACTCCAGCCAGTTGAAGGGCCTTAATCAGTTCTGCTTGCTCTGGAAAATTTGGAGCAAAGGCTTGATCTATATTGAGTTCATCAAGAGTAAATGAAGATTTGAAACGAGATTCAAAACTTCTGTCTTTAAAATCTAGCTTAGATACCCATGAGTTACTAAAAGTGTTGAAGCCAAAATTACTTTTGTAGGCTTCCATACGATCATAGACAAATTTTTTGTTTCCATCCAACCACGCATCATAATCATCAGAGGCGAATTCTTGGAGAGGAAGAGAGGTGACGCGAATCGGTGTGGTGAGAGTTTGAAAGGAAAGATCATAAACTTTGCAAGGTTCACCTTTTTCATTGTAGGTAGTTGCAAATTTATAAGAATTTTTCTTAATAGTTTTTTCTACACAAGTGGAAGGTTTATGATTTTTGTTAATGTTGCTTAGAATGCTTACTGAATTTTTGATCGAATAAGAAACAGATTCAGGCAGAGCAGATTGAGCATCACTAATTTTTTTAGCAAGTGCGTCTGGTGTTGTGTCGGCAAAAGCCGCAAACGATAGGGCAAGGGCCCCGGTGACCAACGTTTTGTAAACCATAGTACTCCCTCCTAGGTAATGGCATATCTACGACTAGACATAGACTAAAATATGATCGTAAAAATATGATACACTGATTCAGAAATTATAGTCGTGAAAACTTGTGATCGAGTAGTAGGGGCAAATTGTGCTGAATATGCCAATGCGGATAAAAGAGTTGAGTAAAATAATAGGGTATCAGTTTTGAAAGCTCACGTCTTTTAAAGCAATGAAGGCGTTGGGGACACGATGGGCCAGTATCCATTTTTCGCTTAGACAGGTGAAGCCTCCGCGACCATAACCTTCGCCCCAGCTATTGGCCATCACAAAACAGACCTTGCCTTCAGCAGAGTAAAGTTCTGGAGGAAGTTTTATATAACCTACAAGTAAAACTGCATGGCCTTTGGAGTGATTATCCATATTGCCTTGAGTTTTGGTATCAGCTTCTTTTACAAGTCCATTGTTCTCGTAGAAGTTTGGGGTGAGTTCAAAACCAGCAATCACAGGTGAATTGCGTTTTAAAGCTTCTATCGTTTCGTCGAGAGTCTTGATGTAGTCGAAATCAACGATTTTAATTTTCCCTTGATTACAGCTCGGGGTAAGAGGGATTTGGGTTTCATTGCCGTCGATAGAATCAAAACGATAGGGACAATCTTTTTCTAAAGGAATATCGGGAAGAGGGGATAGGCGGCTTTTTTCAAAGGCGATGGAAGTCCAGGAGCCTTTTTGATCGCATGGTCGAGTTTGACATGCTGGTTTGCTGGCCCAATAAATATATTGTTCTGAGACGCGCGCCTCTTTGCCCTTTTCCTTGAGTTTGGTTTCAATAGATCTCGCTCCAGCAAAAGCAGCACAGGTGGGACGGCGACCTTGATCTTTGATTGGAAGATCTAGGGCACCAGGAATGATATAGTGTTCGGCACTAAGTTTTTTTGTTAGACCTCCGAGTTTGATTTCTTTTTTTGTAAGTGGGTGATCGGCCTGGAGGTTATAAAGATTCTCTTTGTAGTGTTTGAGATTTTTCAAATACTCTTTTTGTTTTTCTTTCCAAAGGGCATAGGTCGCTTCAATTTCATTTTTCCAAGACTGTAGCGTCTCTTGGTTTTGTTTTTTCATTTGTTTAAGCCAAGCCTGGTTTTTTTTCCGAAGGGTATTCATGTCGTCTTTGCTTGAAGGCACTGTTTCTTCTTTTTGAATTTCTTCTTTTTGCTTGGCAAGAATTTGGCGATTCCTTTCTAGCTGCTCTTTAACGGCAAGCTCACCTTTGCTAAGAGGTCTTTCAGTAGGCTTAATCTCTGGTGTTGGCGGAGGTGTGAGGTCAGGAGTAGGTGGTGTGACTTCTTCTTTTATGCCGATTCCATCAAACAGAGCTTGGAGGACAATGCGCCCTTTGGTCTCTTGGGCCGAGATAGAAAGAGTAATAAAAAGAAGACTTAGGGGAAATATAATTTTTTTCATAATGGCATTCTAACGACTCATGGCTGCTTTTAAAACATGAGAAATTTTCCTCTGATAACAGACTAAGTTTGTTATTAGCAAACAAAATTTAAAATTTTCTTGCTTTAACTTGTTAACAAAGTTGAAGCTTAAAGCACTATTTTGAGTTGAAATCTTAAAAGAGGGAAAAATTATGAATACAACCATTGAAGTCTTGAATACCCACAGAAGCGTGAGAAGTTTCAAAGATGAAGAACTTACTCAAACAGAACTTAATAGTATTATTGAAGCCGCTTATCGCGCTCCAACCTCAATTAATGGTCAACAAGTTAGCGTGATCGTTATTCGCGATCCTCAAAAGAAAAAAGAAATTGCTAAAATTGCTGGTGGGCAGCCTTGGATTGAAAAGGCTTCTGCCTTTCTCCTTTTTGTGATGGATTTTTATAAAACATCTTTGGGAGTTGAAAAGGCTCAGAAAAAACAACTCATTCATGAGAGTTCTGAAGCTCTTATTGTCGGTGGTGTGGATGCAGGTATAGCACTAGGAAGGGCCATGGTCGCTGCTCAGGCATTGGGATTAGGTGTTGTGCCCATCGGAGGCATACGCAATGATCCTCAGGCTATGATTGATCTTTTAAAGTTGCCTCCGCTGACCTTTCCTCTCACTGGTATGTGTGTTGGAAAAATAGATAAGAACGCCGATCAAAAGCCAAGACTTCCCCTTGCCAGTTTTCGTCATGAAGAAGCATATCACAAAGAAGAGTTGAAAGAGATGATTGAAAACTACGACAAAACTCTTGTGGAGCATTGGAAGAAAACAGGGCGCAGTGATGGTGTGTCTTGGTCTGAAAGTATTTCTGCTCCCTATAGCAAAATTTATTTCCCTAAAGTGAAACCTGTTCTAGAAAAGCAGGGCTTTACTCACGATAAATAACTAAAGGGGTTCGCGGGAAAAGTGCATAAAGTCCTTAACACTTCCTGCGAATTCTCCTCCCCAATGAAAGCCAAGTTCTTTCATCTTTTTATAAAGAGGGCTTTGCTGCGTCAAGGCCCCCAATTCTTGAGGTTTGTAACTCCCACCATGCATGAGACGGCAATTTTTATTAAATCTTCGACAATGTCCATACATACCATTTATCTCAGAATTGAAATCGATGGCTTCGCCATAGGAATGATTGCTAAAAACCGTTCTCCGTCCTTGGGCATCTGTTGGACCTAAACTTTTGCCGACGCGATAGGCAATGATACTTTGAAAAGGAAATCCTTCGGCTTGAGCCTTAAGGATGATATCTTGAATTTGGTCCCTGTAGATCTTGCAAATTTTAAAAGTTGGGATATTGGGAAGCTTGACTTCAAGTTGATCTTCTTCACAGATGGTGCAGCCCGAGGTTTTTCCTTTTTCTTCTGGAGTCAAATCGGAATAGCTTTTGACAACTTGGTGATGGTTTACTGATCGTTTTTGGATTGTGTCCCATTCCCAAGTTTGGTAACGACAAAGCTTGGCCGGAGAAGCCCAGCTAGAAGTTGCTAGAAAAACGAGAAAGACGATCAAAGAAACTTTCATACGACTATTTTAAGTCGCAGGTTCTCTTCCTTCAAGATCGAGAGAAATTTCCCCTTCGCTGTCATCGTCAGGGTCATCTTCTTTATCTTTTCCGATCATATCGATTTTTTGCCAACGATTAGAACGGAAGCGGAGAGTAAAAACAAGTCCCAAAAATCCTAAGTGAAAAGCTGAAATGATCCAGGCCCATTCAATAGGTTTGCCAAGTATATGGCAAAAAATGTAAACGCTAGGAACATAGAATATCCAAGCAGAAAGCACACTCATGAGCATTTGAAATTTGGTATCGCCTGCCCCTTTAATCGCACTTCCAAAGGTTAAGCAAACGGCATCGGCGACAATAAAGAAGGCGAGAATTTTAAGTAGGGAGTGAGCCTGCAGAGCAATTTCTTGCATCCCTTCAGGATTTTTCATCGAGAAAAAAGAAATAAAAAAGTCAGGCAAAAAGAAGAAAGCTAGAGCTAAGGTTCCTGTGTAAAGAAGATTTAAAACAAGAGCACTATAAGTCGATCTTATGGCCAGGTCGTGGCGGCCTCGTCCTATCATTTGACCAACAAGGGTTGAGGTAGCAATTCCAATTCCTAAAATTGGAAGAAAGGAAATAGACTCTAGAGAAAGAACAAGGTTATTCGCGGCCAAGGCCGTTTTTCCGAGATTTCCTACAATAAAAATAAAGGCAGAGAAAGCGGAGATATCAAGAAAGAAACTAACTCCACTAGGAATGCCGTACTTAAGGAGACGAGCAAAAAGATTTTTTTCAAAACGAAAGAGTCTTGTTGTTGAAAACTCTTCTCTGTTTTTCTTTGAGAGTATGATGCTTAAATAAGTGATTGTGATGAAAGCGTTTCCAATAATTAAAGCATAAGCTGTGCCTTTAATCCCTTGAGGAGCAAAGGGGCCAAGACCAAATACTAAAGAATAGCAGACCGTCATATTGACGATATTGCCTAGAAAGTTTGTGATCATGGTCACTTTGGTTTGTCCACGTCCGGTGAAAAAACCAGATAGAGCTGCGTTTAATATCCCAAAAATTCCAGCAGGAGCTGCTATTAAATAGTAATCGCGTTCCAAGCTTAAAACGTGAGGGTCTTGAGTTGAAAATTGAAGAAGATAGAGACCTAAAGGAATAGTTAGAAGAATGAGAAGAGCGGAGCCTAAAGCAAAGAAGACCCCTTGCCATAGAGCAAGAGTTAGTTTTTCGTAATTTTTTCTACCAAAATACTGAGCGATGAAAACGTTGGAGTAGGATGCTACACCAACAAAAAAACAAATCATGAGAAAATTTAAAACAGCACTCGGTGTAGAAGCTGCAAGTTCATCTGTTCCGTACCAAGACAAAAACAAACGCCCCATAAATTGCATCATCGTGTAGGACGCCTGAGCAATAATGAGGGGGAGAGCAAATTTCCAAACGTGTTTAATTGAGCCTTCTTGAGTTTCCATGGGCGCACTATACTATTCAAAAAATAATTGTGCGACCCTTTTTTACTAAACCAACAATGTAGAATCTTTAAGAGTCACGGTGGGAATCAGAGGCTATCTTGGCGATCTTATTGAATGAAGTAGATATTCCTTTAATGAGGGCCGAAGAAAATCCTCTGTGCTCCATTTCATTGAGTCCTGCAATTGTACACCCTTGTGGGGTTGTCACTCTATCAATTTCACTTTCAGGATGCTGACCAGTTTGTTGTAAAAGAGCAGCAGCTCCTTTGACTGTTTGTGCAGCAATCTTATGAGCAAGGTGAGATTCAAAGCCAACTTCAATTCCACCTTGAGCTGTTGCACGAATATATCGTAAAGCAAAAGCGATTCCGCAAGCGGCCAGCACTGTTGCAGAAGCCATTTGTTCTTCTTCAATCACAATAGCTTCGCCTACATTTTTAAAAAGTTGGATAACTTCGTTTTGATTTTCTTGTGAAGCTGTTTTTGAAGCAGAGATACAAGTCATCGATTCTCTGATGGCCACCGCGGTATTGGGCATTGCGCGGAAAAGAATTATTCCATTTCCTAAAATTTGCTCCATATCTTTGAGAGAAACGCCTGTTACGGTTGATACGATGATTTGTTTTTCATTTAAGGCTGGTTTCAGTTCTTTTAAAAGAGGAAGGAGTTGGCGGGGCTGGACGCAAAAGATAATGATATCTGCTTTTTTACAGGTGAGAAAATTATCAGATGAAATTTGAACTCCGCGAGTTTTCCAGTCCTCTAAATTTTGAGTATGACGACGAGTAAGAATAAGATTGCTCGGGGGGCAGTATTTAGAATCTAGAAAGCCTCTTGCTAAAGCCTGTCCTAAATTTCCACCACCAATGATCGCGATTTGCTTTTTCATATTTCCTCATTTTTTTATTCTGAATCTCAATATAATGGATGGTTTTAAGCAGAGCAAAAAGTTGAGAGAGGTAAAAATATTCCTGACAAAAACGTTTTTTCTCGGCAGGGCTTGCCCGGAAGACTGGAGAGGATAAGTAGGGTTAGGATAGGATAACTGGCATTGTTTTAAGAGAGGAATTATGAAATCAGTTTTAGTGATGGCCACTTTTCTTTTGAGTAGCACCGTTTTTGCCGCAACAAAGTATGAGAATCTTCTTGCAAGTATGAACACTTTAAAAAGCGCCAACCCTGAGCGTGTTGAGATTTTTTCCATTGGAAAAAATAATGCTGGGATGGACATTCAGGCTTTAAGAATTAGTTCAAACGCCAAATTTTCTGATCCTAATAAAATAGGTATGCTTGCCGTTGGGGCACATCATGGAAACGAAGGTGGGGCCGTTCCTATTATTATGGAATTTGCTAAAAAGGTATTAGCTCAATACGAAACAGAACCGAGTAAAGTTGCAGACTATGAATTTGTTCTCATTCCTGTTTTAAATATTCCTGGTTACAACAATAATTCACGAACTGAAAATGGCGTTGATCCTAACAGAGATTACCCAGGACCATGCAAAGGGACTGCTCCAAATTACCGCCTCAAAAGTACGAAGGCCTTATCTGACCTCTTTAAGACGAGAACATTTTCTGGCGCTGCAGTGATTCATGGTTACATTGGAACAATTACTTATCCTTGGGGAGTAGGCACTCATGATCCTCGCACTAAGGATCATTCCTATTTTCAAGAAATCACTTCAAAGCTCGCTCAGATCACCGGTTATCGCTACGGAACATCGACTGATATTGTCTATCCTTGTGAGGGAGCTTTTGAAGACTGGGCTTATTGGGCTCATGGAACTTGGGCACTTCTTTTCGAAATTAAGAACGATTCTGTTGCCGATAGAGACAGAAATGTTCTGGCTTTAGATCGTTTCTTTTTTGATGTAAAACAGTCTCCCTCACTCGACTTTTCATTTGAAAATGGTTGTGATGCTCGTTTCTTGTCACTTGACCGGCACGATGAATAGTTTTGATAAGTGTTAAACAAATAAGCCGCTCTTTATGAGCGGCTTTTTTTTAATCAAACATTGAAAAGCCGCACTTCTTTTTCAAGAGGATATCGAAGGCAGCGTCGGTAGAGTATTTGGGATCAAAGGTTGTGTTTTTCCCTTGTGAGGCGTTTGTTTGCCAGAGCTCTGCTACAGGGATTTTACAGGTTTTTCCTTTCTTTAATACTGTTGCGATCAAAGGATTTTTGATTGATTGGCCAGCTGAGTTTTCTCTGTCTCCGATTGGGAGATCGCCGCTTGCGGAGACTTTTATAACTACACCTGAACCACTATAATTGATAGGATCTGCTTTCGCTTTTCGCCCGCAAGCTTTTTCTGCGGTATTGCAGCCTGGGCGAGCAGGGAGTTGTTCCATCGGCTTTTCACTTAATACTCCACCTTTAATTTTCCTCGTCTCTGCGTCATAAATCACTTTTTCACCAGTAGGAAGAGTGACATGCAATTCATCTCCTTCTCTTTTTATTGAAGGAAGAAAGGTACGGGGAAAAAACATATAGAGATTATAAGTACCATTGCTGGTATATTCATCAGGAGCATCAACCACATAAAGTCGCATATCGGAGCGAGCAAGATCTTCAAATTCAAATTGAAAGTTACGATTGACATAGTATTGGTCAGGCTGACTTCTTACGATATCGTTGGGGCCTTTGTTTTGAATTTGAAATGAATCAATCGTTTGGGAACCATCTGGTCTAATTTTATAACAATAATCCCAACCTTTTTCTTTGGGACGAGTTTGACAGCCTCCTGTAAGAAGAGGAAGCTCATTGATTTGTTTTAGAGGAGGTGTGAGCATTTCTTCGTTGTATTCGCTTGCTGAAATCGTAGCAAGAGAGTCAATTCCTTCTCTCGTTTGAGGAATAGGAGTTGGAGTACAATCAGCTTCTTTGGCCATTACTTTTTTATTCACTTGAGAGACCTTTCCTACAAGTGAGATGGATTCCGCTAACGTTTGGTCTTTGATGACTGTTTGTTTTTCTGTTGTTGTTAAGCTGGCGGCCAGTTTTAGATCTTTGGTCTCTTCAGCTTTTTTTGTCTGGAGTTTCATAGCAGGTTTTTCGACATTATAATAAAGCCAAAAAATTTCGTCTTTCTGATCTCCATTTGTAATTTTAGTTTTTACGCCGTAGTTTCCGCTAGGAAGTTTGATCGTTTCTAAAATCTCTCCCTTTGTTCCTTTTTCTAAGACAGCTTCAATATTTCTAGCATTCTTATAAAAGTTCATGCTTGATCTCGCATTGAGAGTATTACTCAGCTCGATCAAATCGCCTTTTTTAAGGGCCAAAAGAAAGCTTGAAAGAGCAATAATAAGAATAAAAATTAAAAATTTTGAGTTTTTCATACCCCCCTTATCGGTTAAGTGTGAAAAACTCTTAAGTATTAGGAATAACGTATTGATTTCCAAGCTTTCTCGAGGGACGCCTCCTTTTTTACCAGCTAACTTTTCACATGGTTATGTTATAGAATAGGTCTAGGTTGGAGGGGGTATGGGAAAAGCGACTTTTTTTTCAGTTTTATTATTGGCAGCTGCATTGAATCTTAGAGCAGAGGATGAAGCTCAAACTTCTACGAATGATGCTCTTTTAATTTTTAAAGAAGCCAATAAAGAGCTGACTCGTTTAAATACTGCTTTACCTATTTGTGATTTGAGTAAAGAAAAAAATTGCGAGCAAGGAGAGTTTTGCGACTTTCTTGCTCAGAACAAAAATAATTATCAAATTTATAAAAATGATGAGGGGGAGTATATTCCCAATATCGCCTTGTACGGGATTGATGCCGTTTTAAAAACATGTGCTCAAGCTTCCTCCCCATCATCCAAAATTGTTGTTACCCAAATTTCTAAAACCAATCCTGGAAAAATTGAGCAAGCAAAGCTTTACAGGACACTACAAGAAAGTATTAAGAAAAATAACGAACAAGAAACGATGTCTAAGTTGGACTATGCCCGCTCTGAAATCATCCTTGAAAAAGCAGAGAAGGGAACAGAGATGGATGACTTCACGAGATATCAAACGTTGCAAGATCCTAAGGCCGGTAAGGAGCTCATTGGGAAAGAGCTTTCCGAGGTAGAAAGCAAAGCGGGTGTTAAGCTTTCTCAAGAAACGAGAGAGAAATATATCGCTTTTCATTCTTATGTCCCTCCTGCTATGGGAATGGGAATGGGAATGGGAATGGGGCAGAGTTCTGAGCCTCGCTCAGAGCTTGTATGGAAATCTCCAGCAGTCGATCCTTTTATGGATCCCACTTTACTTACTTTAGGAAGTGAGAGCGAAGTTAAAGAGCAACAAGCTAAATATCAAAAGCGCTTAGATAAAACTTATGAAACTTTTCTAGAAGCCCAAAGAGATTTGATTGCCCTCATTGAATCGAAAAAGGATAAACTCGGAAGTAAAGTCGCTGAGTCTATTTTAGAGCGTTTAAAGACTGTTAATATGAATGAGGATACCAACAGTGCTATGTGTGTCGCTCCTAATGCCTTTTATAATCCTCAGGATCACAAAATCACTATTTGCCGCCAATTACTCATGCTTCCTAAAGAAAGTATTAAAGCCATTCTGGCCCATGAATTGGGACATGCCTTTGATCCTTGTATGATTTCTGGAGAACTTTACAATATCGGTGAGGGGAAAGGGCAAAATTCTTTGGGCAGTATTTATCTCAGTTCAGGCCTTAAGCTTAAACCCTCTCAATACAAAGATTCCGAAAACGCTTTGATGACTGATGTCTTAGAAATGCTTCCTTCTGGTTTTGAAACAAAAGCGAAGGGAATTCCATTTTCTGATAATCCGTTTTCATCTCTTGTTTCCTGTCTCTCTTCTCCTAAATCCATGGGCGCCAGACTTCCAGATTATGTGACTCTTGAAAATAATTTGAATCTTGCTATTGCTGAAATGGAAGCTGGAGGAGCAACTAAAAAAAGTCATCCAGAGTATGCTCAGCTTTTAAAAACGAAAGCGAATTTTAAAAACTTGGTAAAATCCAAATATGCTTGTTCGTTTATCCCCGGCACTGGTTTTACCGAGGTTCAAGAGGCTTTTGCTGATTGGGTCGCTGGAGAGGTTGTTGCGTCTGATTTAGCTAAAGCCAAACCAGAAAAGAAAAGAACCCTGGCCTTTGAATCGATGGCCTTCTTTCTTGGTATGGACTGTAAAAATTTAGGCCCTGAGTTAAGTGACAATACTAAAGCCACACTTAAAGCCTGTAACCCACAAGCTTCAGGAGGAACATATCCTGGTTTAGCAGGGGATGTGATGACACTTACACAAATTGCTCAAAGAAGTTCTGATCCTCATCCTCGCACCTTTAAGCGTATTGATAATCTCTTTATGGCCCAACCAGAAATTCGCGAAGCTATGGGCTGTAATTCAGGACTCAAAGGACTTCTTTCTAAAGGAGCTCAACACTGTGAATTTTAAAATAATTATTTTTGCCATTTATTTATTTGCGACTTCATTGGCCTTTTCTGCTGAAGGAGAATCCGTTCTCACTTTTACAACCAACTTGAAAGTGACAACTCAGAAAAGTTTTAGGCTAAAAGGCAAAGAGGCTTTTATCAATGGCCAATTGTTGGCTAAGGGAGCCTTAGGTGCTTATCAAGCTTATGCAACAAGAGTTCTTATGATTAAGCCTGATGGAACTTCCCAGTGCAATGCTGGAAGTTATGTGCATCAAGTTTCTACCGATAAGAATGGAAAGAAAAAAATGAAGGTGGCTAGGGGATGCCTGACCAGCAAGGCATTCGCCGAGCTGATCCAGGCCTTCACTGAGTTAGAAAAAGCTTACAGGGCGCCTCACTAACTCATCCTCCATCTAGTCATGATCTCCTCTAAGAGATTTGGTCTTGATGCTTGCAATTCCCCTTTCGGATTCCTCGCTTTGCTTTTTAAGGAACCCACCCCAATCCATGGCGAGCATTGTAGTCACAATTAGGAGCAAAAAGACATACATCCTTGTACGCATGAGAAATCCTCCAAGGAATAAAACTGTAAAGCTCATCATGCGCAGAGGGAATTTAATATTTGGTAAAGAGAGTGTTGAAATTAAAATTTTACCTTCTCTTTACTCGAAGTAAGACTGGGTAAGATTATTCAAGATCAAAGAGGAGTATTTCACTTTCTTTCACACCCTCAAGAATGATCTCCTCTTCTTGATTTAGGGCCATTGCATCTCCAGCCTCTAAAATTTCACCTTTGACTTTGATAACTCCTTTCACCACTTGTAACCATTGATTGCGGTTTTTTTCGAAGGATAGTTTGTGATTTTTGCCTTCAAAAGCGTGTACCCAAAATAACTTAACTTCTTGATTGATTGAAATCGAATTTTGTTCTCCGTTTTTTGATGCCAAGAGAACAATGTCATGCTGACTCATTTGTGAAGAAAAATCTTTTTGTTCATAGCTTGGTCTGATGTTTTTTTCTTCAGGAAAAAGCCAGATTTGTAGCAGGTGAGTTTGTTTTTCCGAACTTGGGTTATACTCGGAATGCATTATCCCAGCACCGGCACTCATTCTTTGTATCTCTCCTGGTTTTATTTGAGTTTTATTGCCTAATGTGTCTTGATGCTCGAGCACTCCTTCCGTCACAAAGGTAATGATCTCCATATTCTCGTGTGGGTGAAGGTCGAATCCTTGCCCCGGTGCAATAGTGTCTTCATTTATCACCCTCAGGGCCCTGAAGTGGATATTTTCTGGGTCGTAGTATTCTCCGAAAGAAAAACTGTGAAAGCTATCCAGCCATTCCCAAGTTGTTCGCCCTCTTTCCTTCGATTTTTTTACTTTGTACATACAAACTCCTTGTAACAAAAGTTAACGATAAGTGTCGTTCAAGCCTTCTAGCTTTCAAAAAAAGGTTTGTTTCTTCTAACTTGTTAAAAAATCGAGACTTGTTTGCTTTTGTACTCTGTACTTCTTACTCGGTTAAGAAGGGGGGGGTTTCGCTCAATTCTTAACTGTAGTAGAAGTGCTTTATTGTTAACTAAATACGTCAAAATGAAGTTTTCAACTTAATTAAAGGATATTGTTTATGAAATTGGGTCTATCTTTTCTGGTTTTGGTTTTAATCGCGACTCACGCTTTTGCGAGTGACCTCGATTCAACTCTCGGTGGGGGAAGTCAGGAATTTGAGTATACCAAGTACACCGATCAGTATATTCAAATGAAGATTCACGAGTCCGCCCAAGTGAATTGTAAAAAGGGTATGTGTACGCTTTTTGCTCAAACAACTAACAGTCAAGGTTTTACTGTGGAGTTTTCAGTTGGTGAAAATGCCAATGGTGGTTATAGCAACGGAGGAAACGGAACAGTTGTTGTTGTGCCTGGAAGTAATTCTTCAACAGGGACTGTTCAGCCTTATATCGGCCTCACTCTTCGTTACAATGTAGGAACTTGCACACAAAAAGTAAAAGTTCCAGAGTCACTCTACGTTTCAATGAACACCTTCCTATATAATTTTATGAATGAAGACGGTACTCCTGTTCGTGGTTTCACTCCAGCCGATGAAGCCATGATTATGTTTTATTCGACTATTATGAAACAAGCGTCTGGTTGTAAGTAATCTTAGGGAATGCTGATGAAGAGTTTTCTTTTCCTCACCATAATCATGATGATCGTAGGAGGAGCCGCTGTAGCGGCTCCTTTGCCATCTGAAGTGATGGAAGGTTCTTTTGTTAAAGAGCTTTCTTCCGAATATGAGGAGCAAAACTCTACCCAAGAAGAAGATAAAGTTAAAAGAGATTTTAAATTTTCTGAAAAAGCAGACTGGAAAAGAGGGGATCTTGATGTTCCCTACTTAAAGCTTAATGCCCTTCGTTTTACCAATCGTGCTCGTTGTGCTGCCGATGCCGAAAAACCTACTCGTTCATTTTATGTCTTAGTTGACAGTCTTAACGTCGCCAAAGGGGCTTATCGTCTTGCCTTGGCCACAGGACAAGATCGTAACTTTGTTAGCCGCCACGCTGTTGAACGTTTCCGCTATAGTTCTTTAAAGCTTACCAATTACATTGCTCAGAAACTTTTAAAGGGGGAACTTCCTCTTTTAAGTTCTGATAATAGAGAAGGGGCTAAGGGGCAAGAACTCTATCGCAAGATTACCGAATCCTGTCGTCTTGATGGCTATTGTCCAGAGCTCGATGAATATCTTTCTAAAATTTGGAATTACCCTCGAGGCAAAGACAAGATTCAAATTCGCTGGTCGGAGGTTGATCATTTTTCTGAAGAAGATTTTATCAAGCCCTCTGATATCTCCCTTGAAAACAAAACTCCTGCTTTAGCATGTTACTACTTAAAAAAACATTCTCCCTTACAAGGTCATCTTGATGCCGTGATTCCTGATAAAACAGGGCTTACAATGATGGCCCAATCAGTGATTGATCAAAATAAACTTTTGGCTTCTTGTGACGATATGGATGCTCAAAAGAGTATCGAGTTTGCTTCTTATCAAATTGACCTTAAAAATTTAAATGCCAAGGCTTGGGAAGGGAAGGGCTTTGATTTCTTCCATAGTCTTAGACTTTATTTCTCTTGGGCCTGGAGATTTGCTCCAGAGATTTCTAGTTTTACTTATCCTTTTCAAAACTACTTCAAAAGCGTTCATCTTGAAGACTCTGTGATGTTCTTTTCTAATGGCTGTGAGGGGATGACTCGTCCAAGTTGTGATACAACATTTATTAATGACCAGTCTCTTCGTAACTTCGCCACCAAAGAATTTACCCGCAATGATTCTCAGTTTGATAACCTACTCTATCTCCCTCAAGGCGCCGCTCATGGAATGATTGATAATCCTACTCCTGAAGTGAATAAAGACATCTTGGATCTTAATAAGTTTGAATCCATGGATGATTGGATGAAAAACTTCAGAGAGAATGTCAGAAAGAGTCGTGGGATTATTAAGGGCCGCTTGATTCGTTCTCTTACAAATCTTGATCTTCTCATTAAAAATGTGAAGCCAGCTCAAATCATGGCCGATCTTGAGGCCTTCAAAGGTTCTAAGGAACTTCCTTATACTTTAGGGGATAGAGAACCAGAACTTTTAAAGAAACATCAAATCTATGCTCTGTGCGCGGAAGCCTTTATCGCCTCTGATGATGTGTTGAGTTTTTTACGTAAAGACTTAAGCCTCCTTCAAAATATCAAAACTCTTGACCCGCTTTTTGAGCGCTTTAGCGATCAAGATATGGCCACTTTTTATAAGTATTACGAAGGTCTTTTTACAGAGGTGAGAAGTTTTTGCAAAACCTTGGAAAGTGAAAACTATTGGGGCCATGATTTTAATATGGATAAAACCTTGTTTGCCCCTTGGTACAAGGAATCCATTTATAAAAACTCTATTCCTCCAGCTCCTCCTGAAATGATTCAGACCGTGGGAGTGCCTCTTCTCGCCTATAACTTTTTTGAAACCTCCCAAGGGAGCGACCAAGTTGTTTGTTGGGATGGCATTGATTGTTCTCGCAAAGTTTTAGAATCCATTATCAATCTTTATTCTGTGGCCCAGTATAAAGAACTTTATTTTCCTAATGCTCAAAATGTTCAGACCCCAGATCTCGCCAATCCTTATGCCGAAAGAGTGGCCTGCAAGGTTTATGATCCTTGGTGGCAAACTAAGCGAGCTTTCTTTCATGTTCTTTCTAATGCCGCTGCAGCCGGAGTGAGTGCTGTGAATCCTACGCCTTTCTTTTTAACCGTCGATCTCAAACCCAATACGGTGGTTTCTTTTAATCGCCTTGTGGAAGATGGGACTATCAAGCTTGAGCCTCAGTTTGATAAAAATAGAGTGATGACGACAATGGGAGCTGATTTAGGAAAATGGCTGGGAGTTCCTTGTTCTGTCTCTGTTTCAAATTACGCCAATACCAAAGTTCCAACTCGCACTTATTTTACCGGACTTACAATTGAAGCTTGTAAGTCTCAGACCACATCTGGAGCGACTGTCATTAATGGAAGTGAGATTGAAAAAAATCCTAATCAAGCCTCTTCAGCTTGCCTTAGCTGTTCTTTAAATTTCGCTAAAATCATAGAAAATGGTTACCCTGTTCCCTCAACCCTACCTTGGATTCAAAGTAGTTTTTATCTCCTCCGGGGGAGCATTCTTTTCTTTAAAGAAATGCGTGATCCAGTGAATGTTCCTCATCGCTATGAAGTAAACCCCAATTATGTTCTAGAAACTTTTAGACGGTACGGAGAGATTCCAAGCAACTGTGTAAAGCGCCTCAAACAAGGCAAGCCTTGCATGGAAAATCGTTGTGAGCAGGCCCTCGCAGATCTATTTCAAGAAGAGTGGGGGGTAAGTATAAAAGGAATTGAACTTAAAATGGATCATGCTGATGTCAACGTTTCTCAGTGTGCTCAAAACATCAAAGTGAAAAATCTTCGTCATTTTTTAAATCTTTTCTGTAAGAAAGAGTTGAGTCAATCTCAGGTTGATCTTGGTTCTTGCGCTCCTGTGAGGAAAGGAATAAATCATGAAATACGTTAAAGTCTTAGGTTTCATTTTATTCGCTTTCTATTCACAGGTGACTGTGGCGATGACAAGGCTTGAGGCTCAATGGACCCAGGATTATCAATATGAGTTAGCATTTTCTTGTGAAGGCCAAGAAGAAGCCCTTTGTAAGGGCATCTGTCAGAATGAGGCAGAGTGTCGAGTTTTTGAGGGTTTTTGTCACAACTGTGCTGGAACTGATCTGTATTTGCGTGGTCTTTTTTCTGAGATGGGTACGACTTATAGAAGTACGGGGAAGCAAGTTTCGTTTGAAGAGTTTGCACAGTTTGTCAAAAGTGGCAACTTCATCACAATTAATTCCAAAAGTATTTATAACTTTGTTGATTCTTTTGACTCCATTAATCTTCGTATGCGTTTTCAGACTCTCTGCGGGTTTAACGATAATTATCCTTTAGTCTTTTTAGAAACTGATGTATCACGCTTTCCTGGAAAGGTTCGTTACGTGGTTTGTCAGAGTGGTCGTTTTGAGATTTTTTCAATGAGTGCTGAAGCTCTGATTCTTCCTTGAATTCTTGTAACTTATTTCACACTTCCCTTGTCTTTTGGTATCTCTCTTAAGAGAATATAGACCTCATTAACAAAAAGCAGGTCCTATGTTTGAAATAAAAAAAGCAAAAGCTTTAAGTCCGAATGTAAAACTTTTTGAAATTCATGCTCCTTTGATCGCCAATAAATTTCTGGCCGGTCAATTCATCATTCTTCGACTTCAAGACGGTGGTGAGCGTGTTCCTCTTACAATAGCTGACGCCAATCCCGAGAAAGGCACGATTACTCTTGTTGTTCAAGGTATTGGCCGCACCACCTCACGCTTAAATGAACTTAAAGAAGGTGAACGTATTAGAGATATCGTTGGTCCTCTTGGGAAGGCTTCTCATATTGAAAAGGTGGGAACTGTCGTTGTTATTGGTGGTGGAGTCGGTACTGCAATTGCTTATCCAACAGCGAAGGCTTTTAAGAAGGCCGGCAACCGTGTGATCACTATCATTGGTGGGCGCAATAAAGAACTTGTCATTCTTGAAAATGAGGTTCGCGCCATTTCCGATGAAGTGCGTATCACGACTGATGATGGAAGTTACGGCACGAAAGGAATTGTGACAGATGCTCTCAAAGATATTATGAGCAAAGAAACTGTTAATGAGGTTTTGGCGATTGGACCAATTCCTATGATGAGAGCGATTGCTGAAGTCACTCGTCCACAAAATATTAAAACCATCGTGAGTCTTAACCCCATTATGATTGATGGAACAGGAATGTGCGGTGGTTGTCGCGTTTCTGTTGGGGGGAAGACTCTTTTTGCTTGTGTGGACGGCCCTGAGTTTGATGCTCATCAAGTCGACTTCACCACTCTGGCCGCTCGTAATAGAGCCTATTCCTCACAAGAAAAACGTGAGGGAGATTTTTCTCGTCCAGAAGAAAAGCCCCACCGTCAACTTTCCAAGGGGTGCCATATGGCCGAGCTTGAGGGAGTGAACCTTGATGTTAATACAATTACAGCAAAAGATAGACTTAAAATCCCACGCGCGAAGATGAATGAACAAGATGCTCAAGTTCGTCGCTCTAACTTTAAAGAAGTTAATACAGGTCTTACGTTGGAAGAAGCGAAGCGCGAGGCTTTGCGCTGTCTTAATTGCAAGCATGCACCCTGTGTTGATGGATGCCCTGTGGGCATTAATATCCCTCAATTTTTGGGACTTCTTGCTCAAGGTCGAATGGAAGAATCTTATATGGTTCTTCGACAAGACAACTGTCTACCTGCGGTCACTGGGCGTGTTTGTCCTCAAGAAAATCAATGTGAGGGTGTTTGCGTACGCGCCAAGAATAAATGTGATGGAGCAGTAGGGATTGGTTTCCTTGAGCGCTTTGTTGCTGATTGGGCGCGTGAGAATCTTCCTCAGAGTAAAACCGAAAAGAAACAAACTGGAAAACGTGTGGCCATTGTGGGCTCAGGCCCTGCAGGGCTTGCTGTGGCCGGCGACCTTATTGCTTTCGGACATCAGGTCGAAGTTTTTGAAGCCCTCCATGAGATGGGTGGGGTTTTAACTTACGGTATTCCAGAATTCCGCCTCCCAAAAGATATCGTTCGTCAGCAGATTGATGGACTCAAGAAGGAAGGTGTCGTCTTTGTTCCAAACGTCGTGATTGGGAAAACCCTAACGGTTGACGAGCTTCTTAAAACTCACGATGCCGTCTTCGTTGGCTCTGGAGCTGGTCTTCCACTTTTCTTAAATATCCCCGGCGAAGATCTTAATGGTGTTTATTCGGCTAATGAATTTTTAACTCGCGCCAATTTAATGAAAGCCTATGATTTTCCTCATAACGACACTCCTGTTTACGATTGTCGTGGGAAAGATGTCGCCGTCTTTGGTGGGGGGAATACAGCGATGGATGCCGTTCGTACCTCTCTTCGTTTAGGGGCTCGTCGCGCTTATCTCATTTATCGAAGAACAGAAAATGAAATGCCTGCTCGTCGTGAAGAACTTCATCATGCTAAAGAAGAGGGAACAGAGATTATTGAATTATCCGCTCCTCTTCATTTTGTAGGCGGCGATCACCATGATGTAAAAGGAGTTTGTCTTCAAAAGATGACTCTCGGAGAGCCTGATCAAAGTGGGCGTCGTCGTCCTGTAGTCGTTCCTGGTTCTGAATATGTTCTAGATATTGGTATGGCCATTGTGGCCATCGGAAATGGTAGTAACCCTCTTATCCCTTCAACCTCTCCTGAAATTCAGGTTAATAAGTGGGGGAACCTTATTGCCAATGAAGAAACGATGAAGACGACCAAGAAAGGCGTTTTTGCTGGTGGTGATATTGTCACTGGTGGAGCGACTGTTATTCTCGCCATGGGAGCGGGGAGAAAAGCCGCTAAGGCGATTCACGAGTATCTTATAACTGGACTTTGGTAAAACATAAGGCCCTCGACTGAGGGCCTTTTTTATATGTATTCTCTAAGAATTTTTTTGAGAACTTTATTGAGAGACTCATAGACTTTTTTTCTTTCATCTTGAGACATTTTATTTTTTGAAAAGCGTCCGAATTCCAAAGCCGCTCCCATACGTATGGCCTTCACCAGATGGGCTGCCTCTTCTGCTTTATTTTCATCTTTTATTAGTTGCATAAATTTTTTCTTAAGTCTTTCAAAGTAGAGTCTATCAAATTCATCCACGATGCGGCCAAGAACGTTGCTTGTTCCTGCATAACGAATGTAAAGAGACATGACAAAGGGGTATTCCTGAGTGAAAGTGAGGTTGTTCCAGGTTCCTTCCCAAAGAGAACGGAGCATTGTCTTGGCGCTATCTATTTTCACTTCTTCAGTATTGAAATCAATAAATTGAACACCAAAATAGCGTGCGGCATTTTTGATAATTTCGTCTTTGGAATCTCCAACATATTTGTAGATCCAAGGGCGGGATACGTTAGCTTTTCTTGAAAGGGCGCTGTGATTGACGGCGCGTATGCCTTGTTCGTGAATGATCTTAAGGCATTCAGTATAGACTCGATGGAATTTCTTTTCTTTTTCGTTCATGCCCAAGCTATAAACCGCATGGGGCAATCTGTAAATGAGCCCCTCAAAAATGAGGGGCTTTTACATAGAAGGTTAAGGATTTTGGAGAAGATTATCGAGAGAGCGGTAGAAGGAGGAGATACTTCTGTTGATTTGACTATTTCTCGCTTGATTTTCACCACTTATACTGCCACGGTCCATGTTGGCGAGCATTTTAATGACGACTGGATCAAGGCTGACATTAACTCCACGCTTGGCCAAAAGATCTTTGGTTTGTTTAGCCCCCATGAGAATTTCAATAGCGTAGTTGATTTCCTCTAGATTCATTTTCCCTTCGATAAGGAAGTCAGGTGTCCAAGCTCCAGAGACCATTTGAACTTGGTTTTGAGAGATATTTGTTAAGCGGGCCAAAGCAAAGATGGGAAGAAATTTATAGCGAAGCTTAAGGGTGTAAATAAATGTGTCTTCTTCTCTTAAAACTTCAATTTGTGAAGGTGAGAGTTGGCTTCTAGAGATTTCTCCGCGTTCAAATTTATCAGCAACAAGTAGTCCGTCTTGAATGATCGTCATCATGGAAGTGAGAGAAAGGGCAGGGTGAGCCTCAGCTCCTCGTAAAAGGTCTTGTTGGTAGTCATTCACCTTATGCATACTGGCCGCTAGCGCATAGAGGTTGAGCATGTCTGGGTCTGTCGAAAGGCCCGTTTCTATCTGCTCGCGAGGCATGAATTCAGCTAATGTTTTCGCAAATTCAATAACAGCACCAGCTTTGAGTTTTTCTCTTAGCTCAACGTTGTTTACTTCATTTTTAAGTTTTGGAGAATTCCATACTTGATATTCAAAACCGTAAAAGTATTTGGTCGCGAGAAGAGTTTTTCTTGAAAGGCTTTCTGAGGCGATCATATCTTTAATTGCTTCATCTCTGAGACTTGAGGTATCGCCTTGCTTTAAGATATTAAACATCCAAGCAGAAAGCTCACGAAGATCTTCAGTAAGAGTTTTCATATCATTTGTCGTTGTGGACATGTTTTTGGTCGTGTCGGCCATCTCTAAAGTACTGGCATGCATCTCGTCTACTTTTTGACAGGCCACCAGAGAGAATAGCAATGCAGGAATTAAAAGTTTTTTCATTTTGATTTCCTTGTGTGTTTTTTTACTTGTGCGGAAATCATAGAAAAAGTTTTAACAGTTCTTGAAGATGGCTTGAGAAACACTTTGGCGTGTTAATTGTAAAATAACGCGGGTGTTTGACAGTTTTTATGATGAAGTGTCAAAAAAAAGCCCCTCTTTTGAGGGGCTTGAGATGATTTATTTAAGAACTTGATCGAGATTTTGATAGAAGTCGGTGAGGGCCTGGTTGAAGAGGTTAGCGCGAGTGCGTGCTTCACCTTCAAGTTTATCTTGGTTGATAAGACCTCTATTCATATTTTTGAAAATCTTGAGAACTTTTTTATCAAGCTTCACTTCAATACCACGCTTCTTGAGAAGGGCTTGAGTCTCAGCTGTTTTGCGAAGAATTTCTGTCGCGTAGTTGATTTCTTCAAGATTCATTTTGTTATCTTTAAGAAGATCTGGTGTCCATTTGAAGTAGAGCATTTTAGCTTTCTCAAAAAGAGAGGCGTCGGTAATACCCGAAATACGAGAAAGGGCAAAGGCTGGTAAGAATTGAGCACGAAGTTTAAGGGAATAAATAAAAGTATCTTCTTCTCTTAATACTTCAATCTGTGAAGGGGTGAGTTGATCTCGAGTAATTTCTCCATTTTCTAATTTGGGAAGAACGGAAAGACCTTCGTCAAGAATGCTAAACATGCTGATGACTGTGACGGGTTGTCTTGCTTGAGTGCCTTGGATGAGATCTTGTTGGTAGTCGTTAATCTTGTGCATCGTTGCGACAAGAGCATAGAGGTTTTTCATTTGCTCATCATTAGAGACGCCAGTTTCCTTGCGATCTGTTGGGAGAAATTCTGCCAAAGTTTTTGCATATTCAATGACTGCTGCTGCTTTAAGTTTTTCTCTAATTTGTAAAGTGTCGACGTTCGTCTTGAAGCGTGGTGAGTTCCAAATTTGGTATTCAAAAGCGTAGAAATACTTTGTGGCCATAAGAGATTTACGGGTGAAACTTTCTGAAGCGAGCATGTCTTTGATGGCCTCATCTCTTAGCCGAGAAGTATCGCCTTGCTTTAAGATGTTGAACATCCATGCAGAAAGCTCACGAAGATCTTCAGTGAGTAGTTCCATATTTTGTGTGGTTTGTGACATGGAAGCGGTTGTGGCCGCCATTGATGCCGTCGTTGCGGCCATTTGATTGGTGGTTTGTGCCATAGATGCAGTCGTGGCCACCATCTCTTCCATATTTTGTGACATGGTTGCCGTTGTCGCGGCCATCCCGGCCGTTGTCCCTGCCATTGATGCGGTATTTTCAGACATGATCACTGTGCGATCGTGCATTTCTTCAACTTGTTTGACCTGCTTACAGGCCACGCTCATCAGGGAGGCGCAGACAAGAAGAGAGGCGATGGCAAAATGCTTCATAGTTTCCTCGAAAGGTTAAGATTTTGAAGTATGTTAGTGGTGCTGAGCGTTAGAAGAAAGGGGCTGGTAAAAATTATATAAAATCTAAGTGCATGAAATCAAAGTGATTTTTGTGAGAAAAACAAGTCGGTAGTTAAATTTTGTTTAAAAGACCGTGGGTGATATTTTGAAAAAGCTCGAGGCGTTTGTCTTTAGAGCTTTTAGATTTTAAGGCAAGAAGGCGAGCAAAGGCCTCACGCGAATCTTGAATATGTTTTTGGGCCTTGGCTTTTGTTGTGAGTAAAGCGGTCTTAAAGAGTTCGACCTGACAAAGCTCTTCAGGATTAATTCTTCCTGATTCGTAGTCCTTAAGAATATTGCGCTCGTTGAAGTACTCCCAGGAAACAGAGTTGAGGACTCCGCGTTTTAAATCGATGAAAGGCTCTTTTCCACTATCAGAGCTGTAATCGATAATATCGTCTACCATCTGGAAAGCAAGGCCAAGTTCTCTACCAATTGTTCGGGCCAATTCTTCTTCTTCACTTGTAGCATGGGCGCAGAGGGCCGGAGCTTGAAAGGCCCAAGAAAAGAGTGAAGCAGTTTTCGCAAGAGCGATTTGCTCGATGATGCCTTCAGGATAATTTTTTGTTTGACGGCATTGTTCTTGAGTCCATTCTCCCTGAGAAAGAGCTGCTATCATTTGAGAAGCTGACTCTACTGTACGCATGTTTTTGAGCTGGCAAAGATTTTTAAGTGCAAGAGAGAAAAGAAAATCTCCTGAGAGTATGGCCTGCTTATTTCCTTTTAAGACATTGAGAGTCGGGAGGTCCCTTCTGATTTTTGCATCATCCAGAACGTCATCATGACAAAGTGAAGCGGCATGAATCATTTCAGATGCCGAGGCGAGAATGAGAGCATCTTTTTGATTAAGGCCAAAGATGTCGCAGCTTATGAACACGAGGAGAGGGCGTAAGCGTTTTCCACCGGCCAGTGTTGTTTTTTTGAGATCATTATAGATTTCAGGAGACTCATCCTTAAGAAAAAGAAAACTTTCTTCAAGTTCTTGAAGGTCTTTTTCAAAGGGAGAAAATAAAGAAGCCAGTTGCAATTTTTGCATGTGGTATTTTTGCTATGGAGTTAGAGCAAAGGCAAGTTATTTAGAAATATTTTACCTAAGACTTTGAATACTTAGCTAATAGTATGTGGTAGGAGATGGGGATTTTTTACAGGCCTATTGCAGTGCATCTATATTTTGATAAAACTAGCTTGTTCTTAACTTCGCTCAAGTTACCAGTTTCTTGGTTCGTAAAGATAGAAGCTCCGACTCGGATAAAAACTACCGACTTGGAGCTTTTTTTTGTCCTGTAAATTCAGGCTGTTATCAGAATTACCTAAAGTTCAGAAACAAAGCCGACGATAAAGGTCAAGCATTGCTTTAATAGGGAGCATACTTGGTTTTGAAAATCGGCACCAATCTTACTCACGAGACTGTGCTTCGTCATTTAAATGAAACTCAGGCAAAGACTGACAAGGCCTTAGAGCAGTTGTCATCTGGAAAGCGCATCGTGAAGACATCGGATGATGTTGCTGGAGTCGGTATTGTTGATAAATTGCGTGCTCAAGTGCGCTCTCTTCAACAGGCCAGTCGAAATGCCCAAGATGGTATTTCTATGATTCAGGTTGCTGAAGGCGGACTTTCTGAAATTTCTAATGTTCTCGTCCGCTTACGCGAACTCAGTATTCAGTCGGCTTCCGATACAGTAGGAGACCCTGAGCGAGATTTACTACACAGAGAGTTTCAACAACTTGTGAAAGGTGTTGATCAAATTACTGATAGCACCAAAATTAACTATATTCAAAATGGCCATGATAAGGGGGAGCTTGGAACTTTGAGCTTCCATATTGGGGCCAATGCTGGTGAAGAAAACAAAATTGAATTTGATTTTGACACTATCGATACTAATTCAGAGAACTTGGGTGTGAGTGCGATAGGTGTTTCTTCAAAGGAAGACGCCCTTGCTTCAATTGAACATATTGATAAGGCCATTGAAAAAGTTAGTGGTGTCCGAGCGAGTGTGGGAGCCGTGCAAAGTCGCATGCAAAGTGCCTTTAATAATCTAGAAAATCATATTATCAATCATGAGCATACTCGTTCCGTGATAGAGGATGTTGATGTGGCCAAAGTCGCAAGTGAGTTGACGACCAATGAGGTGATTAAGAAGTCTGCTGTTGCTGTTTTAGCTCAGACCGCAGATATGCCTCGAAATCTGACTAAGTTGATAAGCTAAGTTTTGATCGGTTATTTGGAGAAAATTTATAGAGGAAGTTTTTTTTCTCTACCGATGGAAAACATAATCAAAGATAAATCTTTAATGTTGAAAAACTCGTTTTGATTCTAAAATGATAGAATGAAATCAACTCCTTTAATTTGGAACGATGAGTTTAAAATAAACAACTCGCTACTCGATCAGCAGCATGAGGCACTTTGGCATCTTGCTAAAGATTTGAAAGATAGTCTTCATCGAAAAGAAGTTCATAAAATTACCCAAAATGTTCTCGCTAAAATGGCTTTTTTTGTCATTGATCGCTTTAAAAGTGAAGAGAGGATCATGATTGAAAAACAGTACCCTTTCTATTCTTCTCATCTTGTTTTTCACGAAAAATTTTCAGAAAAGTTAATTGCTTTGATTGATCATCAAAATAGAAATGTTGACAGTGCAAATGAAGCCTATGAATTAATTTTAGAGTTGATTCAGCATCATATTTTAAGTGATGATAAAATTTTCCTTAGGTGGCTTGAAGAGAATGATGGTGTGGAGCAGCTGTATAATTTTAAGAAATGTAATTGTTGTAAAAAAGTGTGGGAGACACTCGAATTATTTTTGGAAGACTCTCAGTTAAAAATTAATGGTTACCAAGCAGACTTTGAAAGTCTTTCCCATGGAATTTTATTATTTACTCATTTAAAAAAAGAATGTCATTCAACAATCTCACTTCCCGTAGAACGTTTTTCTTCCCTTGCTGATGATAGTATCGATGATCTTCCTTTTGCTCCAGGATTAGATAAGTGCCCGGGGCATTGCCTTATCCCAGAAAATCTAGAAAATTGCACAAATGAGAATTGTCATGGAGTGGTTGTTCGTAGACTCATTCAAAAAGTCATTAAAACTAAAAAAGAAAGGTCTTCCGTACTATAAAAATAGATGATGTTTTTGAAACAGGCCCTGTAAATACGATAGAGTCGTTTAATGGATCATTTCTTTTTCTTCCTTTTTGGACTAAGTTCCTTAGACCACTGGATTTTTAGGAGAAAAGTGTGAAAAAGTTTACATGTGCCTTTATTGTTTCTTTCGTTTTTTTCTCTTTCTCAGCCAACTCCATGGATTGTTTTCGATTAACAGAAAATTTTCTTAATCTTTCAGTGATTACATTGGAAGGTTCTCAGTCTACGTTGGAAATTTCTAGTATGGTTGAGATTAAAACCATGAAAGATGATGCTATAAATTTTCTTGCAACAGGAGAGGAGACAGAATCCTTTGTTTCTTTTCTCAGTACCTTAAAAGAAACTTTTCCTTCTTTAGACAGTTTGTCTGATCAGGAACTTGCGTTAAAGGTTGTGACTGAGCTTAATTAAGCTGGTGCCTCTGTTTTAATTGTTCCATTTGGAGCAATGGATCTTACAAAATCCCTTAAAAGTGTTCTTTCACCTTCTTTAAGGAAAGTGAATTTCACAATCGTCCTATAGGGGAGTTTGTTTTTGCTTATAATGCGACTCTTCATATTGAATTCTACACAGTAAAGAACTTCGGCATTTAAGACAAAACGCTTGGGAACTAAAAACTCAATGACGATGGCCTGACCTTCCATAAACTTTTTCTCACAGAAGAAAAACATTTTTTCCATGTTAATTTCTGAGAGCATGGCGCGACCAATGCAAACTTCCTCGGGATCAAGTTCAGGAATACGCTGAATAATTTTGGGCTTACCAAGAGTTGCTCCTTCAACGCTTTGAGCTTGAGGAGCTTCTGGGGCAGGGGCAGCTGCTTCAGGAGCCTTATTGCCTTCGGTATTGCCTTCGGCGATAGCCTGGGCCATGGCAAATTCATCAGGATCAACACCAGGAGGTGGTTCAGCTGCAGCTTGAGGAGCTGTTTCTGGCGCGGGGTTTTCTAATCCACCAAGATTTACTTCTTTTTCATTTCCAGCTTCATCAGTTACAATTTTTCCAGTGGTGTATTCTTGGATGATATTTGTGAGATTAGGGTTATCAACCGAAATCTTGTTGCGACTCATTTCACTTTTTACTGTAGCCTTTACTTCGTCTCGAAGTGACCAAAGGCGTAAGCCGATTTTTTTGACGAGGACTGGGTCTTTAGAAGAATTATAAATTTTGGTAGTTTTTTGATTCATGACTCTATTGTTACTATAATCATGGGCTTTGACGACGAGGCAAAAACTACCTTACTCCTAAGCCTTTCCATTATTTAGGAGGGGAGTAGAATGAGCCCATGATTCATTACGTTGTTCCAGAAAATCCTGATGATAGAATTCTTGCCCGCGCTTGTATCGCACTCGATGGCGATCAAATTATTGCTTTCCCGACAGACACAAATTGGGTTTTGGCCACAAATCTCCTTTCAAAAAAAGCAGTTGAGGCCCTCTATCGGTTGAAAGGTGTTGATAAGAAAAAACATCTGAGTGTTTTATGCAACAATATCTCCCAAGCCAGTCGTTATGCATCGATTAGTGACTCTTGTTTTAGAAGAATCAGAAGCAAGGTGCCAGGCCCTTATACTTTTATCTTTGCCCCTACACATGAAATCCCACGTGCCATCAAGGATTATAAAAAAGATAATCAAATAGGCATACGTATCCCTGATTCTCTTTTGTGCAAGCGTCTTATCGATAGATACGATCAACCCATTTTGACGACTTCGATTACACTTTCTATGTTGAATTTGGAACAACCTGAGGATGAATTAGCTCCTCATGAAATCTATAGTTATCAAATTGAAGAGGCTTTTCCTCAGCTAGATGTCATTCTTGATCCAGGGGAGTTTCATTCTCTTGGAGCCAGTTCAGTCATTGATTTTGTGACCAATGGGGATAAGCCCATTATCGTTCGTGAGGGGGCAGGTGATGTCTCTAGTTTCGTCTGATCTTCTTTTTTATATTGGAAAAGACGAAGAGTTTTGGCGTGATCTACGCCGAGATGTGCGAGCTATAAAAAGTGATATTCGTTTTGCTCATGTGATGGATGAACGCTTTTGGCGTTCTGACTCTCTCGCTCGTCGGCTTGTTAAAGAACCTCCGCGCATTCTCTTAATTGACTTTTCTATGCCCATTGAGGGGCTTTTGCGTCTTGTGTTTAATTTGAAGGCAGAGTTTCGCAGTCAGAATGTGGCCTTGGTTGGCTTATTTGATAATTTAGAAAATAGAGTTTTGCTAAAAAAGGCATTGTCTTTAGGGATTCCGACTGCACTTATTAAAGAACTTGGGACATTAGAATTAACTCAGTCTCTTCTTGATTTATTAAGCCCAGAGCGAGTTTTGGAGAGTACTAGAGAAAGGGAACTGACTCTTGAAGCGCAAAATTTAATGCGACTTGGTTTTGTCGCTTCTGATTATTTGCACATAGAGAGTTCATGGCGTTTTGCTCCAGGAGAAGAGGTTCATCTTGAGTTAGGATTTGCAGAGGATTTTAAATTACCTCCTGTCTTTAAAATTATTCGAGCCGGAGATAAAAATGTTTATTCATCTGCTAAGTTTTGGCAAGATCTTGAACCTGTTTATCTTGATGATGCCCGCCTTTTTGTTTTAAGTCGTCGTCTTAAAACTTATAAAGATCTTTTCGTCAGAGCCCCCAAAAATAAAAAGTTACAATTAGAAGTTTCTCTTATTCAGAATGATATCGATCTGCTGATTCAGAAAGCCTATAAAGCGGAAGCTAGCCTTTCAGAGCGCTTTAAAACGTGGATGGGATTTAATTCAGAGCAGTCTCGTCCTAAGCGTACACGCGTAATGGTCTTTGATAAGCAAATGAGGCTTTTAGGAGAGGAAAAAGATTATCTTGATCGCTTCCCTTATTCCTTACGTTGCTATTCTAAAGTGCACGATGATGAAACTTTGATTCATCGTAATCTTCCTGGAATTATCGTTTTCGATGAACATGTTAATTTTGATTATGCTGACGTAAAAAAGATTATTCAACTTTGCTCTAAAGAAGAAGCTTATCGCCCATTACTTGTCTTTTTTAGTTGTTCACATCAAATCGATCAGCTAAAAAAAGAGCTTAATTATAGTAGCCTTTTGGTACAAGAGCAGGTTTTATCTTTAAAAGTTTTACAAATCATGGTGGAGAGTTATGAAAAGGCCAATGGCCGTTTTTCTACCCATGGCTTGAGTTATGGTGATAAAGAAGAGCGTTTTTATTTTAGTAAATATGATGAACGCTCGGTTGCTTCTTTTGTGATGGAATTCAAAGTACGTCGTATCGGAGAAAGAGGCATTGTCTTTTCAAGTTCTCGACCGATACCACATCAAAGTACTTTTTATATAAAGTATCCTTTTAAAATGTCTTTAACTGTTTTTCGCTGCTCTAATCTTGCTGATGATGAATCCCTAGGACTTATTCATGGTATTGGCAAAGAAGAAAAAGAACAGTTGCTTCAAATATGGGAAAATTTATGAAGAAAGCTTTATTTCTTTTAATTTTAGTACTTTTATTAAGTTCAGCGCATGGCCAGTTACTTGATCCTAGTCTTAACCTCATATCGACAGATACAACAAAATTCACTGAGCTCAAAGATTTAAAAAAATCTATTGAGGCTTTGGATGAAGAAATTAAAACCAAGCAAGAAGAAGCCTTGGCCAAGGTCGATCGCGAAGACAGATTGAATGTCGAACAAGAAATTCGTGACCTTGAAAATGATAAAAGACAGTACTGGCAACAATTTATTGAACTATCTACTGGTGTTACGCTCGCTGATCGACAATTAGTCACGGAACCTTCCAAGCGAGATATTTTAAAAGAAATGCAAGAGCTCGTGACTCCTATGATTGATACGTTGAGGCGAGCGAGTGAAAGACCTCGTCGCATTGAGAGACTCAAAAATGAAATTTTTAATTTAGGACAAGACTTAACGCCTAGGGAAGAAGCTCTTAAAAAAATTAAAGAGTTAATTCTTGATCCACGGTTTATCGATTATAAAAATCAAATTGATCAAACTGGGCGTCTTCTTGAAAGAGAAATCCGTGAGATTCAAATTGAATTGTCTT
>JACCEE011459573.1_pt1 | contig 37663 bp, 45 predicted proteins | sample 7449931 | NCBI WGS metagenome assembly JACCEE01 (sample SAMN15323457, study PRJNA562643) | freshwater metagenome | isolation source: river surface water | place: USA:Blue River Watershed | collected 2017-08-19 | reverse complement strand
GCTGATCCGCGTATTCAGGCCGCTGTGCTGGGCATGTGGGGGACGTGTCGCGCGCCAGCGAGCGCCTGGTCGCAGATGCACATCGCCTCACAGTGCCTGTGCTCTTTCAGGTCAAGCGTGAGGACGCCATCTTCACAGCGGCGGGACAGCGGGACCTTTTCGACCATATCGCCAGTGCAAGCAAAGCCTTCGCCGAGTATGACGGCGGGCATGTGGATCCCGTTGGAGAACAACTGGATGACATCGTCCGCTTTGTCCGAACGCACCTGCGCGCATGATCGGCGCCGTGTTTGGGCTACCTGAAGAACACCATGGCTAACGAACCCACCCCTGCCGCGTTGGAACCCACCCCTGCCGCGTTGGTGACAGGGGCCTCTTATGGCATTGGTCGCGAGATTGCTGTCGGCCTGGCCCGGGATGGCTGGGATGTGGTGCTCACGGATCTGAACCCGCACGATCTGGAACCGGTGGTGGCCGACATCCAGGGGTTGGGCCGTCGAGCCGTTGCGCTTGCCCTGGACTTGCGCGAGCCCACCACATTCGCGGGGGTCGTGGCCTCTGCGGTGGAGCAGTGTCCTCAGCTGTCGGTGCTGGTCAACAATGCCGGTGTTCCATCCCTCAGTCAGCCCGCGCTGGCCACCAGCGTTGCACAGTGGGAATCTGTGGTGGACACGAACCTCAAAGGCACCTATTTCCTCACCCAGGCGTTTGGACACTGGTTGATCTCCCAAGCCAGGTCAGGGGCCATCATCAGCCTGAGTTCCACGCACGGCAGTGTCGGATTTGCGGGTGCCTCGGTGTATGGCATTGCCAAAGCGGGGATCAATCAAATGACGCGCATGCTGGCCATCGAGTGGGCGCCCCATGGCATTCGCCTGAATGCCGTGGCGCCTGGCACCACCCCGACGCCGACGCGGCAAGCCAGCCTTCTCAATCCACAACGTCGCGAGGCCATGCTGGCTCGAATCCCCTTGCAGCGTTTTGGAACTGCACAGGAGATGGCCGCCGCTGTGCGCTACCTGGCCAGCCCTCAGGCCAGTTACATGACGGGTCAGATCCTGCATCTGGATGGTGGGCTGACGGCGTATTGAGCCGTCGGTCCCTGCTTCCGGGGTCAGTCGTGGGCAGCAGGGCGAATCGCACTGGGGCCGCGTTGAATGCTGGCATCCAGCCCTTCAATCAGGGCGCCGACGGTGCGCAGGTGCGGCACCGGCACTTGCATGAGCTCGGCCATCTCGATCGGTGCCCCGATGATGGCTTGCCACTCCAAGGGTCGTCCGGCGCGTGTGTCTTGAAGCATCGAGGGTTGTTGCGCAAAGTTGCCGATGACCCGCTGGAGCTCCTCGTCCGCATCCATCTGCAGATCTGTGCCGGCTTGCCGAGCGATTGAGACCACCTCGGCCAGCAAGGCCGTCACCAGTTGGCGGGTCGCGGGTAATTGCACCAGATGTCCGCTGGACGATTGTGTCAGGGCTGCCAGCGGGCCCCACACCAGGTTGAGGACCAGTTTGCGCCATTTTTCGCCACGGATGTCGGCGGTCAATTGCACGGGATAGCCGAGCTCGAGGGCGGCGGCCGCTTGCTGCAAGCGTGTGGACAGCGAGCCATCCAACTCGCCCAGCACCAGTTTCTGCGGACCTTTCACCGTGGGCAGGAAGATATGTCCAGGCGCCAGCAGGGTGGCAGGCCGGTAGATCACGGCTCCAAGCATATGGTCCAGATCAAAAATACGGTTCAATGCGCTGGAATGTAGTGAAGCCAGCGAAGTGCCCGCCCATGGTGACGCATGGCGCTCGAACAGCCACCACGGCAACCCATTTTGAATCATCACCAGACAGCCGCCGGGTGCCAGCAGCCGTTGAATGTCAGCCGCCGCCGTGACCAGCTGGGTTGACTTGAGCGTGACCAGAATCAGATCGAAGCCCTGGCTGGGCAATTCGGCGGGTAGAGCTGCGCGGACCACGTGCTGCTCTTGGCGGCCATCGGCCCACTCCAACAACACGCCACGGTTCGCCTGCAGGGCCTTCAGGTGCTGACCGCGAGCCCCCAAGGTGACGTCAAGACCCGCCTGGGCCAGGCGCCCACCCAGAAAAGCGCCAATGGCGCCCGCCCCGTACACCAGCACTCGGGGTTGCGTCAGACTGTCTGGACTCATTCCTTTGGTATCTTGGCGTCGACGACGATTTTGCCGAATTTGGCCAGGTCATCGTGAATGATTTGCCCCAGTTTGTCAGGCGAGCCGCCATTGATGACCAAGCCTAACTCGCGAGCCCGTTGCATGAGCTGAGGTTGCCGCAGCGCTTCGTTGGCAGCCGCATTGAGCTTGGCAATGATGGCCGCTGGTGTTCCGGCAGGGGCGGCAATGCCTTGGTTGATGGGCAAACTAAAGCCCTTGACGCCCGCTTCATCCAGCGTCGGCACGTCGGGGAACACCGGGTCGCGTTGGGGGCCCGCCGTTGCGAACGCCTTCAAACGGCCGGTTTCCAGCAAGGGTTTGGCGTTGCCATCCCCGTAAATACAACTCACGTTGCCCGCCAGCACATCCTGCAAGGCGGGTCCGCCGCCACGGTAATGCACATGGGTGATGTCGGTCCCGGTCATGGATTTGAGGAGCGACCCCAGCAGATCATGGCCAGAACCAGGGCCGGCTGTTGCATTGGTCAGTTTGCCCGGATTCTTTTTCGCATAGTCGACCAACTCCGCCAGCGTGTTGGCAGGCACGGACGGGTGGCAGACCAGGATGTTGGCATACCAGAACAGCGGCGCTACCGGCTTGAAGCTGGTGACGGGATCGAACGGCAAGGATTTGGACATGGCAGGCATGGAGCCATGTGTGATGGAATTGACGTAAAGCAGGGTGTAGCCATCGGGATTGGACGTGGCGACATGCTGCACGCCAATACGTGTGCCTGCACCCCCCCGGTTGTCTACCACCACTTGCACGCCCAGCACCGTGGACATCCGGTCGGCCACGAGACGAGCGGCTGTGTCGGTGATGGCGCCTGGGGCATAGGGCACGACCAAGCGGATGGGCTTGGTGGGGTACTCCTGCTGCGCAATCGCGGGACATACAAGGGCTGCGCTGGCTGCGGCAACCATGCTGGTCAGAATGATTCTGCGTATGTTCATGGCGGGTTGTCCTGGTTGGGGTTCTGAGGATGCTGGGTCATCGGAATGTCAATGCGCCAGTTGGGCGATCTTCAAGGCTTCGATCTGTTGAGCAGAGATCGTTTCGCGGCTTTGGGTGACCAGGAGAACTCGCGAAGCCTGGTCGGAGGTGTTGCGCACGGTGCGTGCAGTGCCGGGTTCTATGCGCACCAGGTCATAGCGGTTGAGACTCACCGCTTGTCCTTGGAAAGTCACTTCGCAGGTGTGATCGCTGGTCTGGATCACCCATTGGCAGTGTTCATGGTCCACATGGGTCGAGGACGATTCATGGGCGGCCAGTTTGAGCATGGACACATCCATGCCCGGCCAGCTTGACACGGGTGCCGGCGCATGAGGGCTTGAACTCATGACGGGATACACGGTTTCGCTGGCTGTGGGCAGCGCTTGGAGTGCATCAGCGCGTGTGGTGCGCTGCTGCATGTTTTCTGCCGAGATGTCATAGGCCGCCTCGCCTTGAAAGCGCATGTTGATGCCGGCCAGGAGGTCCATGACGTGGTCGCCATGTTGCTTGCGAATTCCCTCGCCAGTGGATCGCAACATCTCGATCTTGTCGCTCATTTTCTCGTCGCCTTGAATCAAGACCAGAAGCCTTGCCTCGGCATTGGTGAGATTGCGGAATGTGCGATAGACATTCGGTGGTACCGAGCAAAGATCGCCCGGATTCAAGGTGACTTTGTGCTGGAGCTCGTTTCCCCACAACACATCGAAGCGACCATCCAGACAGAAAAAGGTTTCCAGTGTGCCGGTGTGGTTGTGCGATACGGGTCCTTGATTGGGGGTGCATTGCGCTACCGTGATACACAGGCCTGGCCAACCGCGCAGTGGAGCCAACGCATTGCGGCCAACCAACCCCGGTGGCGAGACAATGGGAAATACCTGGTTGGCGGCCAGGTACTCCATCACTTCTCGCGGAATGCCGTTGTTGGCGTGCTGAGACTGGTAAGACACCAACTCTTTGAAACGGGCGATGGTGGGGGGCGTGGAGGTGGCTTGAGTCATGGTCGTGGTTCGGGGGAGTCAGGACCCTGGGGTCGGTGAAGCGGTCAGTTGATAGACGGGTGAACAACCATTGAATCTGATGATGTACAACTTGTGTGTCTCACATTGGACAGGCTCTGCAGCACCGCTACACCGCTAAGCCGCTAAGCCGCTAAGCCGCTACGTTTGTGCACCGCTGCATCGGTGGACGACTTGTGCCGTCCATCAGCCTTCCCGACTGCGCTGTCGAGTCGATGCAGGGGCGTTCTGCAGCAGTGGCAAGATTCACCCGGAGGGTGACCCGCACTCACTCCGGCTGCATGCCTGCATCCGCAAAGGCCTTCGACCAGGCTTGCAGTTGCTCGGGTAGGAAGGCCGCCAATTCGGCCGGGGTGCTGCTGGCCAGGTCAAAACCGAGTTTTTCCACGCGCTCACGCACGTCCGCGCGTGCCATGGCAGCGGCCATTTCGCGGCTCATGCGCTGAGCGATCTCGGGCGGGAGCTTGGCGGGACCCAACAGGGCTGCCCAGGTGCCCGCCGTCAGCGGTGGCACGCCAGCTTCCACCGCGGTGGGCACTTGCGGCAACAGGCTGTACCGATTGGGAAGCAGCACCGCCATGGCGCGCAGTTTGCCCGACTGCACATGCGGCAACGCGCTGGTGGGGGTGGCAAAGGTCATTTGCAGATGTCCGCCCAGGATGTCATTGACCGTGGGGCCCTCACCCTTGTAAGGAATCAGGTTGAGGTCGAGCTTGGCTTCTTGTTTCAGCCGGGTGAACATCAACTGGGTGACGCCACTGTAACTCCCGTAGTTCATCTTGCCGGGTTGCTGCCTCACCAAGGCAAACAGCTCGTTCGCATTCTGTGCCGGTAGTTGCGATCCGGCCACCAGCACATAGATGTAACGGCCCACCAGCGTCACGGGCGTGAAGCTCTTGATGGGGTCATACGGCGGGTTCTTCTTCAGAAGGGGGACCTGCATCATGGGCGTGTTGGAGGCCAGAAAAAAGGTATGACCATCCGGCTCTGAGCGCGCCACATACTCGCCCGCAATGGCGCCATCGGCCCCGGGTCGGTTTTCCACCAGCACGGGCTGGCCCAGTGACTGGGTGAGCACCTGGGCCAGGATACGGGCTACTGCATCGGTGGAGCCGCCTGGTGGAAATTGCAGCACGAGTCGGACCGGCTTGGTTGGCCAGTTTTGCCCCCAGGCGGCAAAGCCCAGTGAGCACAGCAACAGGCCGGTGAACAGTCGTTTGGACCAGGAACGAGGATGCATTGTCAATCTCCGGGGGTGGGATGTGGGAGCGTGTAGAAAGGGATGGCTGGCATTCTCCTACGAACCTGGCGTCCCGTGCGCTTGGGCTTTCCCGATGGACAAAACCCATGACTCGGATTGAAATCGGCACATGAGCCATATCCTGTCCCTCGATCAGGGAACCACCAGTTCACGGGCGGTTGTCTTCAACGCTCACGGCGACACGGTGGCGCTGGCGCAGCGCGAGTTTGCCCAGCACTTTCCTCAGCCCGGCTGGGTTGAACACGATCCGCTGGAGATCTGGCATACCCAGCTTCTTGTGGCCCGCGAGGCGCTGGACTCGGCGCAACAGCGTGGAGTTTCCGTGTCGGCTTTGGCCATCACCAACCAGCGCGAGACCACGGTGCTGTGGGACCGGGCAACGGGCTTGCCGGTGGCCCCGGCCATCGTGTGGCAAGACCGACGCACCGCAAGCCACTGTGACCAGTTGCGGGCGCAAGGCCATGCCACGGCGGTTCAACGCAAGACGGGGCTGGTGCTGGACGCCTATTTTTCGGGTACCAAGCTGGCCTGGTTGCTCGACCATGTGCCCGGCGCTCGGCGCCGCGCCGAGCGCGGTGAGCTGGCGTTTGGCACCGTGGACAGCTGGCTGATCTGGCAACTCACGGGCGGGCGCGTGCATGCCACCGACCCGAGCAACGCCTCGCGTACCTTGCTCTTCAATCTGCACACCATGGCGTGGGATCCGCAACTGCTGGCCCTTTTCAACATTCCTGCCTCCGTGCTGCCGCAGGTGGTCCCCTCCAGTGGTGTGCTGGGCGAGACCGATCCCTCGGTCCTGGGTCGCGCTATGCCGATTGCCGGTGTGGCCGGGGACCAGCAGGCGGCCACCTTCGGGCAGGCTTGTTTCGAGCCGGGCACAGCCAAGAACACCTATGGCACGGGGTGTTTCATGCTCATGAACACCGGGCAAACCGCGGTGGCCAGCCGATATCGCTTGCTGTCTACCGTGGGTTGGCAGGGCCCCGGGGGACGGGCCCAGACAGCCTATTGCCTGGAAGGCTCGGTGTTCATGGCCGGCGCGACCGTGCAATGGTTGCGCGATGGCTTGCAGATGATCCAGCACGCCGACGAAGTGGAGGCGCTGGCCGCCTGCGTGCAGGACACCGGTGATGTCTACCTGGTGCCAGCCTTTGCCGGCTTGGGCACACCTGAGTGGGACAGCTATGCTCGCGGGACGCTGGTGGGCATGACCCGGGGCACGGGGCGCGCGCACATCGCCCGTGCCGCCCTGGAGGCCATTGCCCTGCAGACGGCGGATGTGTTTGATGCGATGGCCCAGGATGCCGGTGTGCCTTTGCGCGAACTGCGCGTTGATGGTGGCGCCAGCCGTAACAACCTGTTGATGCAGTTGCAGGCCGATTTGCTCGGCGTGCCGGTGGTGCGCCCCAAGGTGACCGAAACCACCGCCTTGGGGGCGGCCTATCTGGCTGGCCTGGCCTGCGGTGTCTGGCGCGATGCCCACGACATCACCTCGCTGTGGCAAGTGGACCGGCGCTTCGAACCGGGGCTGAGCGATGTGGTGCGCCGCGACAAGATTCAGCGCTGGCATGAAGCGGTGCAGCGAGCGCGGGGTTGGGCGCGGGCTTGAGACCCGCCACCCCCTGGCTCACTCCCTGGGACAACCTGGACACCTAGGACACCTGGGGGACGGCACGAGGCCTGTGGGCGCCTCTACACTTCGAACTTTGCTGCCCACGACAGGAGAATTCATGCTGCGACGTCACCTTGGAATGTTGGCCCTGAGCCTGATCAGCGCGCCGCTCGCCTGGTCCCAACCGGTCACACCGATCAAACTGGTGGTGCCTTTTGCAACCGGTGGACCCACCGATGTCGCAGCGCGTGTCATGGCCCCTTTGCTGTCGGATAGCCTGGGTCGTCCGGTGATCGTGGAGAACCGGGCCGGGGCCACGGGCGCCATTGGGGCCGAGTGGGTGGCCAAGTCGCCCGCGGACGGTTCGACCATTCTTTTTGGCACCAGCAGCATCATGGCGGCCAACGTGGCGCTGATGCCCAAACTGCCTTTCGACCCCATTCAGGACTTTGTTGCGGTGTCGCAAATTGCTGCCATCGAGAACATTCTGGTGGTGCATCCTTCGGTGCCGGCTCAGAGTGTGCAAGAACTCATTCGCTACGCACGGGAAAACCCGGGCAAGCTCAATTACGGTTCATCCGGACTGGGCAGCACCTACCACCTGGGCGCGGAATTCTTTGCCAATCTGGCCAAGGTGCAAATGACGCACGTGCCCTACAAAGGCCAGGGACCGGCTGTGCAGGACCTGCTGGCCGGGCACTTGCAGGTGATGTTTGACGCCTACAACTCGGCCGTGCCCAACATGAAGGCGGGACGGGTGCGGGCCCTGGGCTTGACCAGTGCCAAGCGCAACCCCGAACTGCCCGATTTGCCGACGGTGGCCGAGCAGGGCTTGCCGAGCTATGTGACGGCGCAGTGGCTGGCGTTTTTCCTGCCAGCCAAAACACCCGCGGCCACCGTGGACAAACTCAACCAGACCGTGGTGAGCATTCTGCAACGACCGGATGTGCGCGAGCGTTTTTTGCGCCTGGGTCTGCTGCCTGTGTCCTCCACCCCGGCTGAGCTCGATACCTTGCTCAAGCGCGACATTGCCTTGTGGAGTCGGGTGGTGAAAGAGGGCAACATCAAGCCCGAGTAAGGGGTGCGGTACCATCCGCTCATCATGATCGGTGGCAATTCGGTTCGCGGGGGTCTGCCACGTCAGTGGGGGGTGCTGGCCAGCGTGGTGCTGGTGCACCTGGGCGTGCTCTGGTGGCTGCAGCAGGGCTTGAGCCGCGAGCTACTGCCCGTGATCACGCCCATCACCTTGATCAGCGTCCCCCTGGACAGACCGGCCCCGGTTGTATTGCCCGAACCTGTGCCAACCCGGGCGGCGCCCGCCCCCCGGCAGCAGCCCATACCCGAGAAGCCCGCGCAGCCTGCCGTGTCCGCGTCCCCGCCCCAGCCCGCTGCGCCCACACTGACCAGTCCCAACTCGCCCGGGACTGCGGCACCCACCGCCGAGTCGCCGGTGCAGGCGCCGGTGCAAGCGCCAACGGGAACGACAGCGATGCCCCCTCCGCCTGGCAGCCGAGCAGGACCCTCGGGTGCTGGCCCTGCCGCTCCCAGCGTGGTGTTGCCGTCGGCTCAAGCGGCTTACCTGCACAACCCCGCACCCGCCTATCCGCCCATGAGCCGTCGCCTGGCCGAGCAGGGAAGGGTGATGGTCCGGGTGCTGATTGGCACCGATGGTTTGCCGCAAAAAGCCGAACTGCAGGCTGGCAGCGGGTACGATCGGCTGGATCGCGCCGCGCTGGACGCCGTGATGCGCTGGCGTTTTGTGCCGGGGCGGCGTGGCGATGTGCCCGAAGCCATGTGGGTGAGCGTGCCCATCGTTTTCAATCTGGAGTAACGCAACGTGAATGCATCGAGTGGATTGATCCATGTCTGGCAGCAAGGCGATGGGGTGACCCGATGTGTGGCCCTGTTGTTGTTGGCCATGTCACTGGCCTCCTGGGTGGTGATGGTGCTCAAGGCGCTGGACGTGTGGAGTCTGCGCCGCCAGGCACAGCGGGTGGAGCCCTTCTGGGAGAGCGCCAACCTGCAGGCAGGCTTGCAAACCCTGGGCGATGCGCAGGAAAAAGGGGCGTTTCGTCACCTGGCTGAACAGGCCCAGCAGGCACTCGCGCACATCAACCGCCGCGACGGCACGCCGCATCTGCATGACAGCCTGGACCTGAGCGACTGGATGACCCGCGCCTTGCAAAACGCACTCGATCACACCGCTGCGCAACTGCAATCCGGGTTGAGTCTGCTGGCCTCGGTGGGCTCCACGGCCCCCTTTGTGGGATTGTTCGGGACCGTCTGGGGTATCTACCATGCTCTGATGGGCATTGGCCAGGCCGGTCAGGCCACGATTGACCAAGTTGCTGGCCCCATCGGCGAGGCGCTGGTCATGACGGCCCTGGGGCTGGCCGTGGCCATCCCCGCCGTGCTGGGCTACAACGCCCTGGTGCGAGCCAACAAGACCGCCATGGTGCAACTCAAGCGCTTTGCCCACGACCTGCATGCCCTGCAGGTGACCGGTGCGCGCGTGCCGGTGCGTTGAGGGAGCAGGACGTGGGCTTTCAGTGGAACGAGGACGATGATGACGCGATGAGCGAAATCAACATGACGCCCCTGGTGGATGTCATGCTGGTGCTGCTCATCATTTTCATCATCACCGTGCCGGTCATGAAGCACGCGGTCCCTGTGGAGTTGCCGCGCGCCAGCAGCCAGGCAGCAGACCCATCTGCCCAGAACCTGCGACTCACGGTGGATGCACAGGGCGATTTTTATCTCAATGACACGCGGGTGAGCGACGAGGAACTGGATCGCCTCTTGCGTGAGCAGGCCAGCCGGCAACCGCAACCACAGGTCCACCTGAAGGGCGACCGATCGGTCCGTTACGAGCGTGTGGCGCAGGCCATGGCGGCTGTGCAGCGCGCGGGTTTGCATCACATCGGGTTTGTGACCGAGCGACGCTAGGTCCGTCACCCCCCATCCCATCAACACACGAGGAACACCATGAAATCCTATTGGATCCAGACCCAAGGCGCTGGCATGCATCTCGAGATGCGCGATGAGCCCATGCGCCAACCCCAGGCCGGACAGATGCGGGTGCGCTTGCATGCGGCCGCACTCAATCGCGGCGAATTGATTGCCGGTCACGGTCTGCACGCCCCCAACCAACCTGCGCGAGCTGCCGGGTTTGAAGCCGCTGGCGTGGTGGAGGCGCTGGGGGAGGGCGTCACCCGCTTTCGTGTGGGGGATGCGGTGATGGGGCGTTGTGACGGCGCCTTTGCCGAATTCGGCCTGATGAACGAGGCCGAGGTACACCCCAAGCCGGCCAACCTGGACTGGGCCCAGGCGGCAAGCAGCACCATCACCTACAGCACGGCGCATGACACGCTCATGGTGCAGGGACATCTGAAGGCGGGCGAGTGGGTGCTGGTGACCGGTGTCACCTCGGGTGTGGGCGTGGCCTGTCTGCAACTGGCCAAGGCGCTGGGTGCACGGGTCATCGGCAGTTCGGGTTCAGCCGACAAGTTGGCCCGCCTGGCCTCGCTGGGTCTGGACGTGCCTGTGCACACACGAGCCGCCGGTATTGCGCAGGCAACGCTCGCCGCCACCGAACAACGGGGTGCCGACGTGGCGGTGCTGAGCGTGGGGGGGTCGGTGCTGGACGAATGTGTTCAGGCGCTGGGCTTTCAAGGGCGCTTGGGCGTGGTCGGTTATGTGGATGGCGACGTGCATCCCAAGCTCGATTTGCTGAGCCTGCACAAGAAACGGCTACACATTTATGGTGTCTCCAACAAGATGCGGCAGATGCGTCATCGTATCGAGGCGGCCCAGCTGTTCGCACGCGATATGCTGCCGCTGATGGCCAGTGGTGCTGTGGTGCCGCTGGTGGACCGTGTCTACCCGTTCGATCAGCTGACCCAGGCCCAGCGCGACATGGAGTCCAACCAGCAGGTCGGCAAGTTGGTGCTCTCGATCCACGCTTGAGCGTGGCGTTCGCGCGCACAGATGCGCAACTCGCCGACGCAGGCGTGCTGACCTGCTGGCGACGGGCGACTCAAGCCGTTGGGACAGGCACGGATTGCCAGGACACCATCTGCCAGCCACTGGGGCGGTGGGCCCAGACCTGCAGGTAGCGGCTGAGCACATTCTTGCGGGTGCCGTTGACTTCCACATCGATGCGCAAGTCGCCATTGACCAGCACCACATCGCCCAGCACGCGGAATTCACGCCCCTGATTCTCCAGGCCATGGTAGAAGTAGTGGCCGCTGGTGAGCTTGTCCAGGTACTCGGTCTTGTTTTCCTGCACGGCGCTGGAGTGGATGTAACGCAGATCGTCTCCCATCAGCGCTTCCAGCGCCTTGAAATTGCGGGTGAGGATGGCCTGTGTCCGTTGGTTGTCCAGCGATGTGATGTGGGCAATGGTGTCAGCGGTGGAGGAGGTGCTCATGGATAGTCGGGCAATGGATGGCGGGTGGAAGGCCGGCCTGAACCGGGGCGAAGTCTTTGGTGCGAGAGGGGCACAACAGGCCTATGGTAGAACCAGTGCCTGAACCCACCAATACCAAAGGAGACAGCCTGTGATCCACGTGCTCGCCATCATCACCACCCAACCCGGCATGCGCGATACCGTGCTGGGACATTTTCGCGCCAACGTGCCAGCGGTGCTGGCCGAAGAGGGATGTATCGAGTACGGTGCAGCCGTCGACGCTGCCCCAGCGCCCGCATTTCAAACCGCATGCGGTCCCGATACCTTCGTGGTGATCGAGAAGTGGGCCAGCCTGCAAGCCCTGCAAGCACATGCCGCCGCGCCCCACATGGCTGCCTACGCAGCCAAGACCCGCGAGTTCATTGCCTCACGGACTTTGCACATCCTGTCGCCCACGTGATGGCCTATTGGCTTGCTTGACCCTCGCCTGGCCACCCTAAGGTGGACATGGCGACATCTTGTGTCTGCAAGTCTGTGTGTGTGGGCCAGCGAACCAGGCGGCTTGCGGGAGCGCCGCATGATGCGATCTTTTGCAGAGGATCGCCATGAACGCGCCAACCCCCAAGACCACACCCCTGGCATCACCCCCCAGGGCGCCGTCTGCCCGTACGCCCTTGTTGACGGATGAGGAACTTGACGCGTTGATCGAGGCCTTCAACCGGCGAGACCCTGCGCCTGTGCGGTCGCACCGCCCCTGGATGGGGCTGGCCGTGCTGGCCTTGTCGATGCTGGGTCTTGGAAGCTGGTGGTGGCCTTGAAGCCGCGTTTATTCCCCGCGTACAACGAGCGTGGGGACCGGTGAAAGCCGGATGATTTGTTCGGCGCCGCTGCCCAGAAACACGCGTCCAATGCCTTTGCGCCCATGGGTGCCCACCACAATCAGGTCGGCCCCCCATTCCCGTGCTTCGGTAGCCACGGTTTCGCCCAGGCGTTGCGCGGGCAAGTCAATCAGCTTGACGTCCACATTCACGCCAGCGGTTTTGGCTTTCTTGGCTGCCTCATCCAGAATTTTCTGGCCATAGTCGCGTGCCATCGCGAACAGGTCGGCAGCGTATTCATAGCCGGACATGTAGGCCAGCTCGTCCACCGAGTGCACCAGGTGCAATTGAACCGATCCGCCACTGGCGAGCTTGATGGCCATGTCAAGGGCACGATTGGCTGTGGTGCTGCCATCCACGGGCAGCAAAATCTTGTGGAACGTGTGCATATGCAAGGACTCCTGGTGGTTGCGAAACGGGTGGAACGGGAGCGCCATCCTAGAGGCATGGCGTCCCCGGTCTAGGTGCTGTGGCGAACGCAAGTTCACCGGTCATCGTGCTTGAAGCAGGTGTCAGCACGTACAAGGGCTTATGTGTCTGCGCGTACAAGCGACGCCTGATGTGCGTGCCTACCATGCGACCTTCTTCAGTCAGGAGGGTCACATGTCCAACTCAATGTCAGAACAACAGGATCAGCTCGTCAACGATTTGCGCGCGGTCATGCGCGATGCCCAGCAACTGCTGGACACGGGCGTTTCCAGCTGTGGTGCACAGGCTGCTCAGACGCGTCAGCGCCTGGAGTCTGCCCTGCGGGAGGTGCGCCAGTCGTTGGCCGAGAGCGGACCCCGTGCGCGGCAACAACTGTCGCAATGGCAGCACGCATCGGACGAGTATGTGCACCAGCATCCCTGGACCAGCCTGAGCGTGGCGGTCGGGATGGGGGTGGTGATGGGGTGGTTGCTGAGCCGTCGATGAAGTGGTGGGACCTCCTGTCTCGGCTCGTGCAGGCCGCGATCGGTCAGTGGGCGCAGAGCCTGCTGCGGGACCTGGCGCATTGGCGCTGGCAGTTGTTTCAATGCCTGTTACTGGCCATGCTGGCATCAGTGTGCGGCTTGATCGTGTTGTTGCTGGTCGCCTTGCTGGTCGCGCTGGCGTTTTGGGACACCCATCGGCTCGAGGCGCTGGGGGCGCTGGTGCTCGTCTACGCCTTGCTGACCGCCGGGACGATACGGCGTGCCGCGCGGTTGATGGCGCCAGCAGCGGATTCATTCTCGCCTGGACGGTCCCACTGCCCGGCGTGCCGAGACTGCCCTTCACGTCCCGGTGGCACTTGCTGTGGCCATTGAGCCCCACCCCTCGGCACGGATGCAGTCGTCCAAGTCCATCGACGCACTGAATACGCTGGATCCCGTGGAGAGAACCCTGTTGATTCCCCTGCTGGCACGGGTCTGGGGACATCGCTGGCACTGCGACGAAGGTCTGTGGGACCAGAGCGGTGAGCATGTGCTGGCGCGACTGTCCCATTCGCTGCCGGCGTGGTTGCCTGATCCGGTGACGCTGTGTTGCATCGTGTGGCGAACACGGCAATTGGTGGCTGAGGCACAAGCCCATTTCGCACGCCACCCCCGCAGCTGGGGGGTGAACATGGGCGCCGGGCTGTCAGATTACTTTCAATGGCTGGACAACGGGGTTAACCGCTGGGTGGATATCGACCGACAGCGGGTGATGCAATTGCGCTTGCGCTGCATTCCGCCACACACTCGGGGCTCAGGGCTGTCGGTGGACCTGACCGAACCAGGTTGGTGGTCCCGCGTGGCGGGGTGTATCACCGCGCGCCGTCAGCCGCTGTTTGTCATGCTGGAAGGTGTGCTGCTGTATTTGCGTCCCTCGCAAGCGAGACAGGTGCTGAGAACCCTGGGCGAACACGCACCTGCAGGCACCAACCTGGTATTTGATGTGATTCCTCAATGGTTGGTGGGGTGGCCTGTTCGCATGCCCTTGCCGGTGAAAGAACAACCGGTATTCCAGTGGGGACTGACGTCCATGCAAGAGCTCGAAACGCTCCATCCGCGGCTGCATCTGCAGTCGGTGACCTCATCGCCGCTGGCAGCCATGGCATGGCCGTGGCCCCAGGCAAATCCCTGGCAGTCCTGCGCGCCGTATGCCGTGGTGCGCTTGTCCGTGTCCTGAACGTTGACCCAATGAAAGGCTTTCCATGTCAGTGAACCATGATTGTCTTCGGTGCTTGAACCGATCCGTCTGTGTGATGGGGCACGTGGATGCTGCGCTCAACCCGGTGGTGCGTGCCGCCATGCACGACCAGGTACGGCTCTCGCCTGGTGATGTGCTGTTGTACCCCGGCATGTCATTCGAGCGTTTGTACCTGGTGCGCTATGGACACTTCAAGACGGTCCTGCTGGACGCGGAGGGGCGCTCACACACCACTGGCGTGCACGGCCGTGGAGAGGTGTTGGGCATGGAGGGTTTAGACCAGGGACAGCACCAGAGCGAGGTCACCGCCTTGCAGCACGCCAGCGTCTGTGTGTTTCGGTACGACGCCTGGTGCGATCTGCTGGCGCGAATACCCTCCCTGCAACATGCCTGGTTCAAAAATCTGAGCCGATCCACGCGCCAGGCTGGGCAGCATATGCTGATGCTGGGTTGCCTGGATGGACAAGAACGTGTGGCCAGCTTTCTGGTGATGTTATGGCAACGGGTAGGCGATCTGCATGGCGAGTCCCTGGACCTGATGATGACACGACAAGAGATTGGGAACTACCTGGGGATGACGCTGGAATCGGTCAGCCGGCATCTCTCAACATTTCAGCGACGTGGCTGGATCCGACTGGAGCGTCGGCGCGTGACTGTGCTGAAACCGGAGGCTTTGCAACACCTTCCTTTGGAAAAAACATCGAGTATGTCGCCGGTGCGTGCACCATTTCAAAGGTCAATGGGTCATGGCGAACAGAGCTTGTTCAACGCTTGAGTCAGACTGACATTTTTGAAAGGAACTGGTATGAAATCAGACAAGCAGTTGCAATCCGATGTGCTCGCCGAGCTGCAGTGGGAGCCAGCAGTGAATGCGGCGCATATTGGCGTGGAGGTCAAGGACGGCGTGGTGACACTGTCCGGCCATGTCGACAATTTTGCAGAAAAGTGGGCGGCTGAACGCGCAGCCAAGCGTGTGCGCGGTGTACGAGCCTTGGCCATTGACATGGACGTGACTTTGGCCTCGAGCGACAAGCGCAACGACTCTGATATTGCGCGAGCCACCATCAATGCCTTGCAGTGGACTTCCACGGTGCCGGGACAGACCATCCAGGTTGCGGTTGAAAACGGCATGGTGACATTGACTGGCAATGTGGATTGGAACTATCAGCGCGAAGCAGCCGCCAACAGTGTGCGCAACCTGATCGGGGTGCGGGGTGTGTTCAATCAACTGGTGGTGAAGCCACGTGTCAACTTGACTTCGGTGAAGAGCGATATCGAGCATGCCTTGAAGCGTCGCGCCTACCTGGATTCTGAAAATATCCAGATTGGTCTGGAAGGCGACAGCATCACCTTGTCAGGGAAGGTGGGGAGTTTGTGGGAGAAGAGTTTGGCCATCCAGACAGCCTGGGGAGCGCCGGGTGTGCGCAACGTGGTGGACAAGTTAAGTGTTACTTGAACCATCTGGCTCTAAGTGATTGATTTCATTCAAAAGGCTTGCGCAAATCACGCAAGCCTTTTGTCTTGGGTCCAGGCAAAAAAGCGTCACTCATTTCAGTTTTATGTGTGGCATCAAACAGAGTTATCAAATTTAAATAGATACAGTGGGGCCACTCTGAACACATGATGTTGAGTCAGGGCAACCATTACTGAAGCTGTGCATGCAAGACCTCAAATTCACGCCGATCAAACATAGCAACAAGTTACTGGCTTTTCTCGATGCATCCGATTGGGATCGATTGCAGTCCAAGCTTGAAATGGTGCAGTTATCAGTGGATCAGGTCTTGTTCGAAGCGGGTCAGAAAATCACCCATGTGTATTTCCCGGTCACCTGCATCATCTCTCAGCAATACGATTTTGAGGACGGCAAGTCGGCCGAGTTTGCCCAGATGGGTAACGAGGGTTTGGTGGGCATTTTTGTCTTCATGGGAAGTCAATCCACCAGCAGCAAGGCCGTGGTCATTGCCAAAGGGTACGCGTACCGGGTGCGGGCCGACGCTGTGCTGGATGAATTCAACCAATCCAGCACATTTCGCCGACTGATTTTGCGGTACATGCAAGTCTTGATGACGCATGCATCCCAAATTGCTGCTTGCAACCGTCGACACTCGATCGATCAGCAACTCAGTCGAACCCTGCTGCTGAACCTGGATCGTGTGGCGGGTTCCGAGTTGTCGTTCACGCATGAGTTGATCGCCAAGACCATGGGCGTAAGACGCGAGGGGATCAGCGAGGCTGCCAAGCGTTTGCAGCGTGCCGGCATGATCGACTATTCCCGTGGCTCGATCCAGGTGCTGGACCGAACCGGTTTGGGGCGAACCACCTGCGAATGCTACGCCATCATCAAACACGAGTATGAGCGCCTGCTGTCCAGCGCAGGCTTGTCTTGAATTTGGATTTCAAAGGGAGTCAACAATCATGGTCAAGTATGAAAAACTGCGCATTGCCTCATGGGGTGCCTTGGTGGCATTGCCGATGCTGGTGTCGGCTCAATCAGCAACCACCCAGCGGGTCGATTTTGGTCAACAGGAGTTTCAAGCGCGATGCGCGTCTTGCCACGGACGCGATGGCAAGGGCAACGGACCGATTGCCGATTTGCTGCGCAAGTCGCCTCCCGATCTGACAGCGCTCAGCCGCGCCAACGGCGGCATTTTCCCCATGTCCAGGGTGTATGACAGCATTGTGGGCGATGATGTTCGGGCCCATGGCAGTCGTGACATGCCGGTGTGGGGTCAGGTGTATCGCTTACGCGCTGGCGAGCATTACGCGGACACCTACTACGACGCCGAGGCGTATGTGCGCATTCGTGTCCTGGCGGTGGTCGAGTACATCAACCGATTGCAAGTGAGCAATCGTCCCTGAGAGGCCGGGCCTCAGGGCCCTGCTGTCTGCGCGACATCCATCGGCACGAGCCACGTCGCCGCAGCCCTGGGCATTCACCCCTTATTTCCGAGAGGGTTCTCGCGTGACGGCACCGTTTGCAAATTGTCGGCTCATTGCCATGACGGATTCGACCATGGCGTGGGCATAGTCTGCAGGGGGTTGTGCGGCCATCCATTGGAATTGCATCGCCTCTTGAGACGCATGTTGCTGGGTTTGCAGCAGGTGCATCCAGGTCTGGTTCCACTGGCTTTGAGACTCAAATTGTGAAGACCACAGATCCTGCATCCACTGGATGTTGTTGGCCAGTTGCTCTGAGGCCATTTGCATGCAGGTTTGCTGCGCTCTGAAGGGATCCTTGCTTTGCGCGATGAGTGAGAGTTTTTCCTGCGAGGCGACCATCGCCAGGCGTTGATGGCTCAGGGCGATGTCAGCCCAGCGTATCCACTGCTTTTGCATGAAGCCCAACAGGGCCAGTGAGTCATCGAGCGGGGTTCTGGGCTGGGGCTGTTGCAGGTCTAGCATGGTGATGTCGGTCGGCGATAACCGCCGCGCACGCCTTGAGGTGAAAGAACAAGTTGCCACAGCTGGTTGGAGCGGGCGCGGAAGGTGCCAGCACATGAGAGCAGGTAATAGCGCCACATGCGGTAGAAGCGTTCGGAATGATGGCCTTGGAGCTTTGGCCAGACTTGCTGAAAGCGTTCGTGCCAAGCCATCAGCGTGCGGTCATAGTCCGCACCAAAGTTGTGAATATCCTCGATCACCCAGTGCCGTTCTGTCGACTGGGTCAGCTCCTGCAATGAGGGCAATTCGCCATTCGGGAAGATGTAGGTTTCGATCCAGGGGTCGATGGGCAGTTTGCTTTGGTTTTTGCCAATCGTATGCAGCAGGAAGAGTCCGTCGGGCTTGAGGCAACGCAGGGCGGTATCAAAGTAGGCCTGGTGATTGTGCAGGCCGACATGTTCAAACATGCCCACCGAGGCGACTCGGTCAAAGTGCTGTTGTCCCTCTGGATTGAATTGGCGGTAATCAATCAACTCATACCGGATCGGCAAATGCCGATCCAGCAGCGCAGCAGCCGAGGCCTGCTCGCGTGAAATGGTCAGACCGACACAGCTCACCTGGTAGTGTGTGGCGGCGTATCGCATCAGGCTTCCCCAGCCACACCCGATGTCGAGCAGTGTCATGCCGGGCTGCAACTGCAGTTTGCGGCAGATGAGCTCCAGCTTGGCTTCTTGCGCCTGCTCCAGCGTGTCTGCTTGCTCCCAGTACCCGCAGCTGTAACACATGGTGGGGTCCAACATGTGTTGAAACAGCGCTGGGTCCAGATCGTAATGCGCTCGCCCCACTGCCCAGGCTCGCGACGGCGATTGTGCATTGCCCCAGCGTGATTTGATGAAGTGCAGCAGTGGGTTCACCGATTGAACATGGCGATCCAGCCCGTGGCGCAGCACGCGATCAAAAAATCCGTCGAGTTCATGGCAGTCCCACCACCCATCCATGTAGCTTTCGCCCAAGCCCAGGCTGCCGGTGAGAAACACGCGCTCCAGTGTCTCCGGGTGGTGAATCTGGATATCCCAGGATCGGCCGCCATTCACACGAATGTCGGCCTGGGCCAGCAAGGTTTGTGCACGTTGCGCAAACCTGGACGCCCTCGGGTGTCGGTCGATCAGGGTGGGGGCGCGCGTTGGATTGAGCATGGCCTTACAGACTGATCATCTGGTGCCGAATGGCAAACCGGGTCAAGTCGGCCACTTTGTGCAGGCCGATCTTGCGCATGATGTTGCGGCGGTGCACATCCACCGTACTGGGCGCAATAGCCAGTTGACGCGCAATTTCCTTGGAGGAGTAACCGTCTGCAATCAGGCGCAACACTTCCTCTTCCCGGTGTCCCAGGCCATGCCGCTCGCGTGAGTCCAGGCGCTGGTTTCGTGCCCCTTGCAGCATCAAGGTGGCCAGTTGTTGACACAAGTAGTGGTGACCCTGCGAGGCTGATCGGATGGCTTGCAGCACATCGTCGAGTTGGCTGGTGGTGGACACGCAGGCGATGGCACCCGCATCGAGCGTGCTCAGCAATTCAGCGGGTTGGCGAAAATCGGCCAGCACCACCAGGGGTTGCGCGGGATATTGCGCGTGTCGGGCACGCAGTGACGCCAGCGGAGTGGGTTGCAGCGAGTTGAGACCCATCAGCAGAACCTCGTGGTGAGTTGGGCTGTCGTGGTCTGGCAAGCCTGACAGGTCTGTGCGGGGTGCCACCAGTTCAATGGCGGGTTGCCGTTGCAGATAAGACTCGATGCCTTGCGCCAACAGGTTGTGCGGAATTGAAAGCGATACGCGTATGACCATGAAACACCTTGGTGCTGAATCGTGTTGGTACTCTAGGCACGCGATGGCACTGGGTCTGTGCTGCAAGCCACGCAAGCATCACACCAGCCCGTTGTCCTTCAGGTAGAGCATCAAGGTCATGCGGCCCGTGCATTGCAATTTCTGGTAGATGTGGTGCAGGTGCAGCTTGGTGGTGCCCTCGGTGATGTTGAGCCGCTGGGCGATGCGCTTGTTGGGAAGCCCCTCAACCACCAGTTTCGCAACACTCCACTCACGGGCCGTCAGGGGCTGCGGTGAATTCAAGTCGGGCGCCATGTCGTGCAGGAGGTCGGGGCGATGGGCAGGCAGATCGGCGTCCAACCAGGGGCGTCCCTGCAGCACGGAGCGCACGCATTCGAGCAAGACATGCCGCGGCTTGTCTTTGCCAATCAGTCCCATCAAGCCCAGGGCCCGGGCCTGTTCTATGTGCGTTCGGTGTGCGCTGGTGAAGACGATGGGGATGGTGCGGATGCCATCCGCGCGAATTGCTTGGATCAACCGCCACCCGCTCAATTTCGCTAGATTGAGTTCATGGATCAGCACATGGGGTTGCAGACGCTGCACGTCCTGCCAGGCCGATTGACCGTCCTGCACACAGGATGAGACCGAAAACTCGGACTCGTGCCGAAATACGCTCGTCAGACCCTCCAACATCAGGGGATGAGGGTCGGCGAGTACCAATTGGATGGACATCTTGTGCACGCTCCTTGCGCGATATGCATCGCAGGGGGGGCAAGCTTAGGCAGTGCCTGATGTCAGGCCAATTCGGTCAACTGGTTATTCCTGCTACTGGCAAGTGAGTAGCGCGTTGGTCATGACAACGACAGGATTCAACCGGCATGCGGGGAGTTCGCGCTGCTGAGCAGCGTTTTGCCCAACTCGACCCCCCATTGGTCGAAGGCACTGATGCCCCACACCGCGGCCTGGCAGAACACCTTGTGCTCGTACAAAGCAATGAGCGCACCCAGGTGCTGAGGGCTCATGTCGTCCAGCCAGAGCACACTGCTGGGGGTGTTGCCCGGGTAGCTGCGGTGTGGGGTCATCCGGGTGGCGGTGCTGTCATCCAGTCCTTGCTCGCGCAACAACTCGTGTGTGCGTGCGGGGCTTCGTCCCAAGGCCAGCGCCAGTTGCTGCGCGTGCAGATTGGCATGCACCATACGCTGCTGGGCAGTTGCCAATGGCAAGGGCGTGGGATCGTGGCGCACTCCGATGAAGTCCACTGGCACGCGGTGCTGCCCCTGGTGCAACAGCTGGAAGTAGGCGTGCTGTCCTTCAACGCCCAAGCCGCCCCAGACCACGGGGGCCGTCTGGCATTGCACGGCACTGCCATCAAGGTGGGTCCGCTTGCCGTTGGATTCCATCTCGAGTTGCTGGAGATAGGCGGGCAATCGGGCGAGCGACATGGCGTAGGGGGCCACCAGGTGCGTGGACGACCCCATGTGGTTGATGTTCCACACCCCCAGCAATGCCATCAGCATCGGCAGGTTGTGTGCTGTGGGCGCCGAGAGAAAGTGCTCGTCCATGGCGCGGGCACCTTGCAGCAGCGCTGTGAAGCCCGTGCCACCGATGGCGATGGCCACCGGCAGGCCAATGGCCGACCACAGCGAGTAACGCCCGCCCACCCAGTCCCACAACTGGAAGGTGTGCTCGGGTAGGTAGCCTGCGGCCTGAGCCAGGTCCGCCCGAGCGGTCACCGCCATCAGGTGACGCGACTGCAGGGCCGCAGGGCAGCCGCCATCTTGCAGCCAACGACGTGCAGAAGCCGCCAGCATCAGGGTTTCGGGTGTGGTGAACGATTTGCTTTGGACAATGAACGCAGTCCTCGCGGGATCGAGAGAGGACAGGGTGGCGTACAAACTCCAGGCGTCGAGGTTGGAGACAAAGTGCACACGAACCGAGGTGCGGGCATGCATCGAGGCCCATGGCGACAGCGCATCCACCGCCATGCGCGGCCCCAGGTCCGATCCGCCGATGCCCAGGTTGACAATGTCGGTGATGGGCGCGTCGGTGAAACCGCGCATGCCACCGGCGCGTATCTGTTCGGCCCAAGCGGTGAAACGGGTCAGTTCGTCGCGCACCTGTCGCGAGATGTCGTCACCCCACGGCGCATGCGTCAGATGACTGCCCCGCAGCGCCACATGCAACACGGGCCTTTGTTCGGTGACATTGATGGGTTCACCGCGAAACATCGCCTGGGCCTGTGGCATGACCTGGCTGTCGTCCGCCAGTGCACACAGCTGGGTGAGGATGCGGGCGTCAACCGCCTGGTGCGAATAATCCAGGGTGATGCCTGCCGCCGAGGCTTGCATGCGATGACGGGTGGGGTCTTGCAGCAAGTCGCGCAAATGCGGCACCGAGGCGGCCAAGCGGATCAGGGCCTGCCAGGCTGGTCGCTGCGAGGGTGGGGTGAAAGCGGACATGCGGGTAGCCACCATCAGGTCACGGCGCTATGCCAGGCTCACCAGCGCACCGGACGGGGCGGCAGCCGCCTGCTCGGTGGCCTCCCGCGCCAGGCGGCTGATGGCCGCCCAGTTGCCTTGCGCCACCCAGTCCGCTGGCGTGAGCCAGGAGCCGCCCACCAGGGGCACATGGGGGAGCGACAGGTAGTCGAGCATGTTGGCGCGGGTGACGCCCCCGGTCGGACAAAAGCGCATGTCACCCAAGGGGCCTGCGAGTGCCTTCAACAGGTCCAAGCCGCCCGCTTGTGCCGCGGGGAACAGCTTGACGAGATGGAACCCCCACTCACGCGCCTGCATCACTTCACCAGGCGTCATCACACCAGGTATGAAGGGCATGTGGCAGGCCTGCGCGGCGTGCACCAGCGACTCGGTCATCCCGGGTGACAGCGCAAAACGCGCGCCGGCTTGCTGGACATCGCGCATCTCGTGAGGTCGGGTCACGGTGCCGGCGCCCACCACCATTTGGGGGACCTGGCGGGCCACTGCGTCAATCGCGGGCAGCCCGGCCGCATGCCGCAGGGTGATTTCCATGACGTCCACGCCGCCTTCGAGCAGGGCATGGGCCAGGGGAACGGCTTGCGCCACGTCGGTGATCACGATGACGGGCACCACACGCGAGCGAAACTGGGGCAGGGCAGTGGGCAAGGAAACCGGCGAGGTCATGTTGCTCATGACTATATCAAACGGGTTGTCTCAAGAGGCTGAGCCATCGGCGGACCGCAAGCGCTTGATATCGTTCAGCCCGTCATCGCTTGATGTAGCCCGCCCTGGCGGGTCGTGGAGGGTGAAGGCTCGACGACTCAGGGCCAGACAGTTTGACGCGAATCAAATCCAACCCTGGCCTTGTGTGTAGTAATTAGGCATTCATCCAGATCCCAAGGAGTTGTCATGAAATTTCTCGTTGCTGTGGACGGGTCCAAGTCGTCCTTGTCGGCCGCCCGGTATGCCGCCAAGCTGGCCTCCGCGGTCCGGGGGCCCAACCGCGTGACCTTGCTGTCGGTGCACGACGACTCCGCCCTGAAGCTGTTCAAGAGCTATGTGCCCAAGGGCGTTATCGGGGATTTCCTGCGCGAGATGAGCGAGAAGGACCTGGCCCCCAGTCGCAAGGTCTTGGACAAAGCCGACATTGCACATGACATGGCCATTCGCTATGGGGAAATCGCCACCCAGATACTGGAAGAAATCCAGTCCAGCGGCTGCGACATGGTTGTGATGGGCTCTAAAGGCCGTGGGGCGCTCAAGAACCTGTTGGTGGGCTCAGTCGCGCAGAAGGTGGTCGCAAGCGCCAGCGTTCCCGTGTTGCTGGTACGCTGAAGCTCAACTGCTGGCGGCGGGCTTGCCCTTCTCGCTCCACAGCTCTCCCCCGGTGGCCCAGTTGTGACGAGCAATGTCATAGAACAGAATATCCACGCCGTCCGGGCTGCTGCCCAGAATCTTGACGCAGGCCTGGGTGAAGGCGTCCGCCAGCGCGGCTTTTTGTTCGGGGGTGCGGCCTTCAAAGAGTTCGACGCGGAGCGTGGGCATGAGGTCTTCCTTTCGGGAGTGAGGGACCGGCTGGACGTCGGTCCTGGTGGTTTTTTGACGAGTATGCCCAATGCGCGGCGAGTTGGCTATCATTGTTCATCTTTCGTTGGGAGTGTGTATGTTGAAAAAACCCTTGATGAGAACCGCCGTGGTTGCAATGCTGCTCGCCGCTTCTTTCACCGCCCAGGCGCAGGCGCCTGATGCACTGCAGGTGCGCAGCTGGGCTGCGGGATGTGCCAACTGTCACGGCACCAACGGGCAGGCCCAGCCCGGCATGGTGTCGCTGGCGGGTGTCAGCCAGGACGATATCGTCCGCAAGATGCAGGACTACAAGACCGGGCGTCTGCCGGCCACTTTGATGCATCAGTTGTCCAAGGGCTACTCGGACGAGCAGATCCAGGCCATCGCCGGCTACTTTGCCGCCCAAAAGAAATAAGGAGCACGGTCATGCAACGTCGTCAATTCATTCAGACCACTGCCCTGGGTTCAGCTGCAGGTGTGATGGGCCTTTCCGGCTGTGCCACGGTGGGGGGCGGCTCTGGCCCCAAGGTGGTGGTGGTCGGTGGTGGCTATGGAGGCGCAACGGCAGCCAAATATGTGCGCATGTGGTCGGACTACGGCATCCAGGTTACCCTGGTGGAGCCCAATGCGTCCTTTGTGTCGTGCCCCATTTCCAACCTGGTGATCGGTGGCAGCAAGACCATGGCCGATATCACCACCCCCTACGACAACCTCACGCGTCGTCATGGCGTGACCGTGGTGCAAGACAGCGTGACCTCCATTGACCCGCAAGCACGCAAGGTCAAGCTGGCCAGCGGGGGTGAGCTCGCCTACGACCGGCTGATCCTCTCACCGGGCGTCGACCTCATGAGCGACACCTTGCCAGGGCTGATGAAGCCCGGGGCACAGGACAAGGTGCTGCACGCCTGGAAGGCGGGCCCGCAAACGGTGGCGCTTCGTCGCCAACTCGAAAGCATGCGTGATGGCGGGGTTTACGCCATCACCATTCCCATGGCGCCGTACCGCTGCCCCCCCGGCCCTTATGAACGTGCCTGCCAGGTGGCGAATTACTTCAGCAAGGCCAAGCCCAAGAGCAAGGTGCTGATCCTGGATGAAAACGACGATGTCACCTCCAAGGGGCCCCTGTTCAAGAAGGCTTGGGCCGATCGCTACAAGGGCATCATCGAATACCGTCCCAAGCACAAGGTGGTGGATGTCGATGCCGCCACCAACACGCTGAAGTTCGAGTTCAACGATGACCTCAAGGCGGATGTGCTGAACGTTCTTCCCATGATGCGCGCGGGGACCATTGCGGTGAACACCGGCCTGGCCACGGCCAACAAACGCTGGTGCGAGGTGGATTTCCTCACCCACGAGTCCAAGGCTGCCGCCAACATCCACGTGTTGGGCGACGCCATCCAGGTTGCACCACTCATGCCCAAATCCGGGCACATGGCCAACCAGCACGGCAAGACCTGTGCGGCGGCCGTGGTGGCCTTGTTGACGGGCAAGCAGGTCAATCCGCTGCCCATCTACAACAACACCTGCTACAGCTTCGTGAGCGATCAAGAGGTGGTGCACGTGGCCAGCGTGCACCGCTACGACGCCGAGAAGAAAACCATGCTCACCGTGCCGGGTTCGGGCGGTGTGTCGGCGGCGGCCAGCGAGCTCGAAGGGTTTTATGCACTGGCATGGGCCCGCAACATCTGGGCCGATACCCTGGCTTGATGGAAGCGTCGCGCGACCCCATGGCTGCGCGCCGAGATTTTTGTCTGCGGGGGGCCTCGCTGTTGGCCGCGGGCATGTCGGTGGGGGCCGCTTCCCGAGCCGCACTTGCGGATGCCTTGCCTGCGTCGCGTTCCTTGCCCCAGGAACTGGCAGCAGCACTGGCCAAGGGCTACCCCTTGATCGTCATGGTCAGCCTGGCCGGGTGTTCGTATTGCCACGCGGCGCGTCGCAGCTATCTGCTGCCCATGTGGCGTGAAGGTGTTCCGCTGGTGCAGGTGGACATGCGCAGCCAGACGGCCACTGTCGACTTCAATCAACAGCGTGTCACGCACGACCAGTTGGTGCAGCAGTGGCGCGTCTCCATGGCCCCCACGTTGTTGTTTTGGGGCGCGCAAGGACGCGAAGTGGCTGAGCGCATGGAAGGCGCCTACCTGCCAGACTTTTACGGTGCATACCTGGAAGCACGAATCCAGAAGGCGCGTGAGGCCCGGTGAGGTCCGGTGAGGCAATGCCCATGGCCAGTCACGTCCACACACGCCGGTGCGTGCGACACCCTGGGAAATCCCTGAACAAAAAACGGGCGTCGGCACCACGGTGTCCGTGAAATCTGGCTACATTGATGATTCGAGAGGTAGAAGTGATGGACGTGAGCCCTGTGGTGTCTGGTCGGAAGGTGTTGGTGCTGGCTGCTGCGTGGTGTGCCCTGTCTGCCCAGGCCCAGCCCGCTGTGTTCAAGGACGCCGACCATGCCCTGGGGCAGGAACTGATCGTCACCCACAAGTGCGAGGCCTGCCACGCCAGGCGCGTGGGGGGCGATGGTTCCGACATCTATGACCCGGGCGGACGCATCAAGACAGCGGGCTTGTTGAGAGGCATGGTGGAGTATTGCAACACCCAGCTCAATCTCGGCATGTTTCCTGAAGAGGTCACGGCGGTAGCGGCCGTCATCAACCAGCGGCACTACAAGTTCAAATGAGGGGAGACGACAAGATGGATGACATCGATGCCGGTCTGCGCCCAGGGGCGCGCATGGCCGGTCGGGTGCGCAAGGCGCCCGAGCATTTCCTGGACGCCGACGGCATTCGCCAGGTGCGTGAAGAGGCGAGATCGGGTCGTCGCGGGTTCATCCGTCAGGCGTTTGCGGCAGCGGCAGCCTCGGCTGTTGTGCCAGCTGCGATGGCGAGGGGCAACCCGGTTCCACCCGAAGGCGGCGATCCGCATATTCTCAACCTGCCCGAACATGCCACGGGGCTTGGGCAGGGCGTGGCCACGGATGGGTATGGCAAGCCCTCGCGTTACGAGTCGAACATCCAGCGCCGCCAAAGCCCGGGCCTGACCCAAACCACCCAGTCCTCGGTGTCGTTTGCGCCTTTGCAGTCGTTGTTTGGCATCGTCACGCCCAGCGGCCTGCATTTTGAGCGTCATCACCAAGGGTGGTGGGACATCGACCCCTCCCAGCACCGGTTCATGATCAACGGCTTGGTGAAGTCGGCCAAGGTCTTCACCATGGACGAGATCATGCGCTTGCCCGCTGTGTCGCGTTTTCATTTCATTGAATGCGGGGCCAACACAGCGGTGGAGTGGGGCAACGTGGCGGTGCCGACGGTGCAATACACACACGGCATGATTTCATGCAGCGAATTCACTGGGGTGCCCCTCATCACGCTGCTGGAGTTGGCCGGGGCCGACTTCAAGCGAGGCCGCTTTGTTCTGGCCGAAGGCGGCGATGGCTCGTCCATGACCCGTACCATCCCCATGGAACTCATCACCTCGGGCGAGGTGCTCGTGGCCTATGGCCAAAACGGCGAGATGCTGCGGCCGGAAAACGGCTACCCGTTGCGGCTTGTGGTGCCCGGTGTGCAAGGCGTGAGTTGGGTCAAGTACCTGCGCCGAGTGGAAGTGGGTGACCAGCCCTACGCCGCCAAGGATGAAGCCATTCATTACATCGACCTGATGCCCAACGGCCTGCACCGGCAATACACCAGCATCCAGGAGTGCAAAAGCGTGATCACCACTCCCTCAGGGGGTCAGGTGCTGCTGGACCAAGGTTTTTACAACATCACCGGGCTTGCGTGGTCGGGTCGGGGCAAGATCAAACGGGTCGATGTGTCGGTCGATGGCGGGCGTAACTGGCGCTCCGCGCGGCTGGAAACGCCGGTGTTGTCCAAGGCGCTCACGCTCTTCAACATCGACTGGATCTGGCAAGGGAAACCCGAGATCTTGCAAAGCCGTGCCATCGACGAGACGGGCTATGTGCAGCCCACTTACCAGCAGTTGCGTGCGGTGCGCGGCACTCGTTCCATCTACCACAACAACGCCATCCAGTCGTGGTTGATCCAGGAAAACGGGGAGGTGAAAAATGTTCAGCTCTCTTAATTGCTGGCGAGTGTGCGGGATAGCGCTGGTGGCCTGTCTGGGGTTGCTGCCGGCTGCGTGGTCGCAGTCCCCTTCGCTGTCTCCGTCGCTGTCTGCGCAAGACCGTTATCCCGGCGCTGGGCGAGACGCCACGCCGCGTGAAGTGGCCGCCTGGGACATCGATGTGCGCCCGGATTTCAAGGGCTTGCCCCCCGGACAAGGGTCGGTGGCGCAAGGGCAGGAGGTGTGGGAGGCCAAGTGTGCACACTGCCACGGCATCTTTGGCGAGTCCAACGAGGTCTTCAGTCCGCTGATCGGAGGAACCACCGCCGAGGATGTGAAGACTGGGCGCGTGGCCAATCTCACGCGCACCGATTACCCGGGACGCACCACCCTCATGAAAGTGGCCACGGTCTCCACCCTGTGGGATTACATCCGGCGTGCCATGCCCTGGAACAACCCCAAGAGCCTGAGTGTGGAGGAGGTCTATGCGGTCACCGCATTCATGCTCAACCTTGGCCATGTGGTGCCCGATGATTTCACCTTGTCGGACCGCAACATGGCTGAAGTGCAGCAACGCATGCCCAACCGCCACGGCATGTCCCTGCAACATGCCCTGTGGCCAGGCAAGACCTGGCCGGGTGCTGCCCAACCGGATGTGCGCAACACGCCTTGCATGACCAATTGCCGCACCGAACCGCGCGTGGCCTCCCTGCTGCCCGATTTCGCCCGCAATGCGCACGGCAATTTGCGCGAGCAAAACCGCATCGTGGGACCCCAGCGGGGAACCGACACCTCGTTGCCTGAAGGCCGCACGTCTCAGTCGGTGGCTTCAGCGGGTGGTGCGGCCGCCAGTGCATCCGGCGGCGCTGCGTCCGCTTCGGCCACTGCATCGGCAAGTCCATCGGCCGGTGCATCGGCTGTTAAACCCGCCAGCGAGTCTGCAGCCGGCAAAGCTGCACTCGCCCTGGCGCAAAAATACCAATGCACCGCCTGCCATGCCCTGGACAAGAAACTGGTGGGCCCCTCGTTCACAGACATTGCGCGCCGCCACGCGGGCAAGGCCGAGTACTTGGCCGGCAAGATTCGTGCGGGCGGCGCGGGTGTCTGGGGTCCCATTCCCATGCCAGCCCAAACCCTGCCCGAGCCCGACGCGCGACAGATCGCCGCCTGGCTGGCGGGTGGGGCGAACAAATGAATGGTATGAATAGCCCTAAAATCCCGCGTTTGGCCCGCGGGACCTACACTTTTTCCATTGCTCGTTGTCAAGGAGACCCCCTCATGCAAAACCGTCGCGAAACTTTGCGGCAATCAGCCGTTGTCGCCGGCCTGCTCGCTTCCACCGGCCTCTTCCCCCAATGGGCGCACGCAGCCTTCAACAAAGCTGCGTTTGAATCCAAAACCGTGCCCGATGCCGTCAAGGCCTATGGCCCGGGCAGCATTGCCGAGAGCAAGGACGTGACCGTCACCGGCCCCGACATTGCCGAAAACGGGGCAGTTGTGCCCATCGGTGCCAGCACCGCGCTGCCGGGCGTGAAGCAGTTGTTGCTGCTGGTCGAGAAGAACCCCAACACACTGGTGGCCATGTTCAACGTGACCGACAGCATTGACGCCAACATCGCCACCCGCGCCAAGATGGGCCAGTCCTCGGACGTGTTTGCGGTGGCCATCATGGCGGACGGACGAGCCCTCTTTGCCAAAAAAGAGATCAAGGTGACCCTCGGCGGCTGCGGCGGCTGAGTTCGGACATCGGTTCACAATCTCACCCAATATCAGGAGTTCATCATGGCAGATCCGATGCGCATTCGTGCACAGGCAGCAGGCGACAAGGCCACTGTGCGCGTTCTCATGAGTCACGAAATGGAATCCGGCCAGCGCCGCGATGCCAACGGCAAACTGGTCCCAGCCTGGCACATTGCCGAAGTCACGGCCGAGCACAACGGCAAGGTGGTCATGACCGCCGAATGGGGGCCGGCTGTGGCTAAAAACCCGTACCTGCAGTTTTCCGTGAGGGGCGCCAAGGCGGGTGACAAGATTGCCATTACCTGGAAAGACAACCGCGGCGACACCCGGCGCGATGAAGCCACGGTCAGCTGAATCGAGGTGCGCATGAAAAGCATCCTGATTCTGGGGGCGTTGTGCCTGGGCGCGATGTCTCTGCCTGCATGGTCGCAAAAGACCGCGAGCCAAGGCATCGACGAATACCGAGCCATGCTGCAGGACGGCAACCCGGCGGACTTGTTTGAGGCCAAGGGCGAAGCGCTGTGGACGCAAAAGCGTGGCCCCAAGCAAGCGACGCTGGAGCGGTGTGATCTGGGCAAGGGCCCGGGGGTGGTCAAAGGGGTGTTCGTGGAACTGCCGCGTTACTTTGCCGACACCCGACGCGTGCAGGACCTGGAATCCCGTTTGCTGACCTGCATGGTCACGTTGCAAGGTTTCAATGCTGAGGAGATCGCCAAGACCCCGTTTGGCCGTGGCGAGCAAGTGACCCTCACCGCCCTGGCCACCTGGGTTGCGGCTGAGTCCAAAGACATGCGCTTCAACTTGTCTCAGGCGCACCAGGAGGAACGTATCTCCTATGAAGTGGGCAAGCGACTCTTCTACATGCGCGGGGGAACGCACGATTTCTCCTGCGCATCCTGCCACGGGGAAGAGGGCAAGCGTATTCGACTGCAAGACTTGCCCCTGCTGACTAAGAACCCGGGGGATGGTGTCGGTTTCGCGGCCTGGCCAGCGTACCGGGTGTCCAACGGGCAGATGTGGGGCATGCAACAACGCCTGAATGACTGCTACCGTCAACAGCGTTTCCCTTACCCCGGCTTTGGCAGTGATGCCACCATCGCCTTGAGTGTGTATCTGGGCGTGAACGCCAAGGGTGCGGCCTCGGTGGCGCCCGCCATCAAGCGCTGAGGCAGGAGAACCGGTATGAAGATTTCACGTGTTTCTGGGATGTCTCGAACCCTCGCCGCCGCAGCGCTGGCGCTGCTGGGCTTGAGCGGCTGCACCACGGGCCCGTCAGTGGCCGAGCTCGATTCGCTCACGGATGCCGTGGTGAAGGCCTCTTTCCGCACCCAGGGGCAGGCCAAGGTGGAGCGGGTGACACAACTCGACGAAACCAACCGCCTGTGCAGCCAGGCCGATGTCTCCGGCCAACCGCTGGATGAAAAGACGGCCAAAGCCATTGAGGAGGCCAACTTCAAGACCATCCGCTGGCCGTCAGACGGACGCTTCTTGGGCGACTGGAAGCAGGGCGAACAGATCGCCCAAAGCGGCCGTGGCCTGACCTGGACCGATGACGAAAAATCGCCCAGCGGCGGCAACTGCTACAACTGCCACCAGATTGACGCCAAGGAAATCTCTCACGGCACGATTGGTCCCAGCCTGCTGCAGTACGGCAAGATCCGTGGCGTGACGGACCCCAACAGCGAGGTCTCCAAACCCATTGTGGAATACACCTGGGGCAAGATTTGGAATTCCAAGGCCTACAACGCGTGCTCCAACATGCCGCGTGCCGGTCACATGGGCATCCTCACCGAAGCGCAGGTGCGGCACATCGTGGCCCTCTTGCTCGACCCACAGTCACCGGTCAACAAGTAAGTTCTTTCAAACCCGGCCTGGCCGGGTTTTTTGTCTCAACCATGTCGTTGGGTGTGGATGATGAACCTGAACAAACGTGAATTTTTGCAGGTGCTGGGGGCGGGTGCCGTCAGCGGCATGGGCCTGAGTGCCTGGGCTCAGGCGGATGCTGGCCGTGCTGGTCAAGCCATGTATGACGTGCCGGCCTTTGGCAATGTGTCGCTGCTGCACATGACCGACTGCCATGCGCAGCTGCTGCCGCTGTATTTTCGCGAGCCCAGTATCAACATGGGCCTTGGCAGCATGCAAGGCCAGTTGCCGCACCTGGTTGGAGAGCACCTCCTGCGTTTTGCCAAGGTGCCAGCCAACACGCCGATGGCGCATGCGCTGACCCATCTCGACTTTGAGCGTGCTGCCCAACGCTATGGCAAGGTGGGCGGTTTTGCACACCTGGCCACGCTGGTCAAGCGCCTCAAGGCGAGTCGCCCGGGTGCCTTGCTGCTCGATGGGGGCGATACCTGGCAAGGGTCGGGCACAGCGCTCTGGACCCAGGGGCAGGACATGGTGGACGCGGGCAAGCTCCTGGGCGTGGACATCATGACCGGCCACTGGGAATTCACCCTGGGCATGGAGCGCGTGCAAAAAATTGTGGAGGGCGACTTTGCAGGCCGCGTGGACTTTATTGCCCAGAACATCAAAACAGCCGATTTTGGCGATCCGGTGTTCAAGCCGTATGTGATCCGGTCGATCAATGGCGTGTCCTGCGCCATCATTGGCCAGGCCTTTCCGTACACACCCATTGCCAACCCGCGTTATTTCGTTGCGGACTGGGAGTTCGGCATCCAGGAGCAGAACCTGCAGGCGCAAGTGAACGAGGCACGCAGCAAGGGCGCCCAGGTGGTGGTGGTGTTGAGCCACAACGGCATGGACGTCGACTTGAAACTCGCCAGCCGTGTGCGTGGCATCGACGCCATCCTGGGGGGGCACACCCATGATGGCATGCCCGTGCCCACGCTGGTGAGCAATCCGGGCGGCAAGACCATCGTGACCAACGCGGGCTCCAACGGCAAGTTTCTGGGGGTGATCGACTTTGACGTCAAGGGCGGCCAGGTGCAGGACTTCCGGTACCGCCTGCTGCCGGTGTTCTCCAACCTCTTGCCGGCTGACCCGGCCATGCAGGCCCTGATCGACAAGACCCGCGCCCCCTTTATCAACAAGCTGCAAGAGCCTTTGGGCGTGACCGAGGGCTTGTTGTATCGGCGTGGCAACTTCAACGGCACTGGCGACCAGTTGCTGGTGGATGCGCTGCTGGCTGTCCAGGATGCCGAGATCGCGTTCTCCCCCGGGTTCCGCTGGGGCACCACCCTTTTGCCGGGCCAGACGATCACACGTGAGTGGCTGCTCGACATGACGGCCACCACCTACTCGTATGCCACCGTCACCCCGATGTCTGGTGACATGATCAAGACCATCCTGGAGGATGTGGGCGACAACCTGTTCAACCCAGATCCGTATTACCAGCAGGGTGGCGACATGGTGCGTGTCGGGGGCTTGCAGTTCACCTGTGATCCCACGGCGCCCATGGGTCGGCGCATCAGCGACATGAGACTCAAGGGCCAACTGATCGATCCCAACAAAACCTACAAGGTGGCTGGCTGGGCGCCCGTGGCCGAATCCGCCCGTTCGCAACAGTTGCCCATGGTGTGGGATGTGGTGGAGCAGTGGTTGCGTGCCCAGGGCGGGCGCATCCCCACCCGTCAATTGCAAACGCCGCGCATTGCGGGCGGCTTGCCCAACCCGGGGGTGGCGTCATGACGCCAGGTAAACCGTCTCGTTCGCTGGCGTTGACCCGTCGTCGCTGGCTGGGCATGGCGGCCACGGGCGGCTTGGTGCTGGCCGGGTTGAGCCCTGAGGTGCAGGTCATGGCCCAGCAGGCGGGTCAGTTCGTGATGGGTCCGCCCATGCCCGATATTGCGCCAGTGCAGGTGTCCTCACGCGTGTGGCTGGTGCCGGCGGCCGATGGGTTTCCCACGCCGGCCAACCAGGGCATGATGTCCAACGTCACCTTCGTGGTGACAGCCGCGGGTGTGGTGATTCTGGACTCTGGCAGCTCCTTGCAGATTGGCCGCATGGTGATTCGCATGATCCGGCGCATCACCCCGTTGCCCGTGGTGGCGGTGTTCAACAGCCACCACCATGGTGATCACTGGCTGGGCAACCATGCCTTTGTCGAAGCCTTTGGCGACAGCTTGCCCATCTACTCGCTGGCCGCCACACGCGAGTTGATCGCAGGGGTGGCGGGCAACGAGTGGCGCGCTCTGATGGAGCGCTGGACCAACCAGTCCACTGCGGGCACGAAAACCATCTTGCCCAATCGCACCGTGACCTCGGGACAAGTGATCCAGATCGGCGACATCACATTCCGCATGCACCACCACAGCCAGGCTCACACCGTGTCCGATTTGTGTGTGCAGGTGGAACAGGAGCGTGTGACGCATGTGGGAGACATCGCCATGACCAACCGCATTGCCAATTTCGATGATGGGTCGTACCGCGGCACGTTCACGTACTACGACCGCCTGCGTGCGGCGACCGGCGAGCAACTGTGGGTGCCCGGTCACGGTGAGAGCCGTCGCGATCTGTTGCAGACCTACGAGACCTTGTTGCGTGGCATCTGGGAGCCCTGCCTGCAAGCCGTGAAGGACGACAAGTCCGAAAGCGAGGCCAAAGCCATGGTGCTGAAGGACGCACGGGTTCAGGCCCGCGCTGCTACCCTGCAAGGGTTTGAGGGCAACATCGGCAAGTACATCAGCCTGGCCTACCTCGAAGCTGAAAAAGAAGCATTCTGACCATGACCCACTCAGCTGACTGGCTCCCGCATCTTGCACATTGGGGAGCCTTTTCGGCTCGCTGGGATGGTCACGCGCTGCAGGTGCGCCCGCACCCGAACGACCCGGACCCCAACGCACTCATCGACAACCTGCCCGATGCGGTGACGCACCGTGCGCGCGTCGCCCAGCCCATGGTGCGGCGCGGCTGGCTCGAGCGCGGGCCTGGGCCCGACTCAACAAGAGGGCTGGAGGAGTTTGTGCCGCTGTCCTGGGACGAGGCGCTTGATCTGGCTGCGCGCGAATTGAAGCGTGTGCATGATGCGCATGGTGCGTCCGCCATGTTTGGCGGATCGTATGGCTGGTCAAGCGCTGGCCGTTTTCATCATGCCCAGAGTCAGGTGCACCGGTTTCTCAATACCACCTTCGGCGGGTATGTGCGGTCGGTCAACACCTACAGCGCGGGCTCTTCCATGGTGCTGCTGCCGCATATCCTAGGGGGCATGGAGGAGGTGGCGCGGCGCAACGTCACCTGGCCCCAGATCGTTGAACACACCGAGGTGGTGCTGGCGTTTGGCGGCATGGCCCTGCGCAACACGCAAGTTGCCAGCGGCGGCGTGAGCCAGCATGTGGAACGTTCCTCCATGGCTGCAGCGGCAAAGCGCGGTTGTCGTTTTGTCAATATCAGCCCGCTGCGCGACGACCTGCCTGCCGAGGCCAACGCCGAGTGGCTTGCGATCAAGCCAGCCACCGACACGGCCCTAATGCTGGCCCTGGTGCATACCTTGGTGACCGAAGGCCTGCACGACCAAGCCTTTCTGGACCGCTACTGCCAGGGGTGGCCCGAGTTCCGCCAATACCTGTTTGGACAGCAGGACCAACAACCCAAGGACGCCCGCTGGGCCGCGGCGTTGTGTGGCGTGTCGGCTGAAGCCATCGTGGAACTGGCTCGCTCGTTGCCGGGACATCGAGTCCTGGTAACCGTGGCCCATTCGCTGCAACGCGCACGCCATGGTGAGCAGCCGGTGTGGATGGCTGCGGTGTTGGCCAGTGTGCTGGGGCAAATCGGCTTGCCCGGGGCTGGCTACAACTATGCGCTGGGCTCGCTGGCGCACTACGGTCATCGCTACAACACGGTGGGGGTGACGGCGTTGCCGCAAGGGCGCAATGGGGTGAAGGCGTTCATCCCGGTGGCGCGCATTGCCGACATGCTGCTGCACCCGGGCGAGCCCTTTGACTATGACGGGACCCGTCATACCTACCCGCACATCAAGCTGGCCTACTGGGCCGGGGGCAATCCTTTCCATCACCACCAGGACTTGCGACGCCTGCGGGACGCCTTCTGCCGGCTGGACACCCTCATTGTGAACGAAATCTCCTGGACCGCCACTGCCCGTCACGCCGATCTGGTGTTCCCCTCTACCATGACGCTCGAGCGCGAAGACATCGGCGGCACGCCGACCGATCCCTTGCTGGTGGCCATGCACCGGGTGGTGCCTCCCACCGGGCAAGCGCGGGATGACTACGACATCTTCGCCGCCCTGGCGGACCGACTCGGCCGACGCGAGGCATTCACCGAGGGCCGTGATGCCCGCGGCTGGTTGCGCCACCTGTATGAGCGCACCCGGGCCCAGTTGATCGAGCAAGGCCATGACGCGCCGGATTTCGACACCTTCTGGGCCCAGGGCGAACTGCGGTTGCCCCAGCAAGCGGATGACGGGGGCGTGCTGCGGGCCTTTCGCAACGACCCCAAGGCGCACCCACTCAAGACCCCGAGCGGCAAGATCCAGATCAGCTCACCACGCATCGCCTCGTTTGGCTATGCCGATTGCCCCGGGCACCCCACCTGGCTGGCGCCGGTGGACCCGCTCACGGCCAAGCACCCCCTGCAACTGGTGGCCAACCAACCCGCCACCCGTTTGCACAGCCAGTTTGATTTCGGCGCTCACAGCGCAGCCGGCAAACGCCGTGAGCGTGAGGTGTGTCGTTTGCATCCCGACGATGCGCGGGCCCGTGGCATTGGGGACGGCGACATCGTGCGTCTGTTCAACGACCGGGGCGCCTGCCTGGCCTGTGCAGAGGTGACCCCCGATGTGATGGCGGGCGTGGTACAACTGCCCACAGGCGCATGGTATGACCCTCTCGATCTGTCCCAGACCCAGCCCTTGTGTGTGCACGGCAATCCGAATGTTCTCACCCAGGACATTGGTACCTCCTCCCTTGCACAAGGGTGTAGCGGTCAGTTGGCGGCGGTGCAGGTCGAACGCTTCGACGGGCCCTTGCCGCCCATACGGGCCTTTGAACCACCGGCCACGCACCCGACCGCATGACGCACCGCCTCCGATTTCACCAGCTCGACGTGTTCACCGCGCACGCGATGCGCGGCAACCCGCTGGCTGTGGTGCACGAGGCTTCTTCGCTGTCGGACCAGATGATGGCCGACTTTGCGCGCTGGACGAATCTGTCCGAGACCACCTTTCTTCTGCCCCCCACCGACCCTGCGGCCGATTACCGCGTGCGTATCTTCACCCCAGGCGGCGAACTGCCCTTTGCCGGACACCCCACGCTGGGCAGTTGCCAGGCGTGGTTGTGGGCGGGTGGGCAACCCCAGCAACCGGATGTCGTGGTGCAGGAGTGTGGGGTGGGACGGGTGCGCATCCGCCGTGACGGCACCCGTCTGGCCTTTGCCGCTCCGCCGCTGCGCCGCACCGGACCGCTCGACGCCAGCTACCTTGAGGCCTTGTGCGCAGCGTTGGGCGTACACCGGCACGACATCGTGGCCGACCAGTGGGTGGACAACGGACCGAACTGGTGTGCCCTCATGTTTGCATCGGCCGCTCAGGTGTTGTCGCTGCGGCCTGACATGGCGGCCTTGACGGCGTTGCAAGCCAAGCTGGGCGTGATCGCACCACAGCCGGTAGGCCATGAGACGCAATTTGAAGTGCGTGCCTTTGTGCCGGCGTTGGGTATCGGCGAAGACCCGGTGACCGGCAGCCTAAATGCGGGCCTGTCGCAATGGTTGATCGGCGCCGGACTGGCGCCCGACCACTATGTGGTGGCCCAGGGCACGGCGCTGGGACGGCAGGGACGCGTGCATGTTGACCGGGTGGGCGACACGGTCTGGATCGGCGGCGAGGTGGCGGCCTGTGTGGACGGCCAGGTGGTGTTGCCGTGAGCGGTTTGAACAGCCTGACCACGGGGCCCATCCTGACCACCGTCTGGCGGCTGAGCCTGCCCAACCTGGTGGCCATGGTGGCCACAGCGCTGGTGAGCGTGGCCGAGACCACCTATGTAGGGCAACTGGGCACCGCCGCATTGGCGGGCATGGCGCTGGTGTTTCCCATGGTGATGCTGCAGCAGATGCTGTCCTCGGGGGCCATGGGTGGTGGCATCTCCTCGGCCATCAGCCGAGCATTGGGATCTGGCAACGAGGCTCGCGCCAACGACCTGGTGTTGC
>JACCEE011892215.1_pt1 | contig 37690 bp, 42 predicted proteins | sample 7449931 | NCBI WGS metagenome assembly JACCEE01 (sample SAMN15323457, study PRJNA562643) | freshwater metagenome | isolation source: river surface water | place: USA:Blue River Watershed | collected 2017-08-19 | reverse complement strand
TCAATGAGTGCGTTTAACTCTGCAACTGTTTTTGGATCTGGATCATCTTCAATCCATGCACGAACTTCGGCGAGAAGATTTGAATCCATAAACCTAGAGTAACTTCGGAATTACTTCCTTGAGAAGAGTTCCCATGCGAGTTGCTGCGGCTTTTCCAGCGGCAATAACTTCTTCGTGATTGAGTTTTTCTCCTGTTACACCTGCAGCAGCATTTGTTACTAGGGAGATTCCAAGAACTTCTGCACCTAATGCGTGCGCTGCGATTGCTTCTGGAACTGTAGACATTCCAACTAAATCTGCGCCCATAGCTCTCATCATCAGAATCTCAGCAGGCGTTTCATATGTTGGTCCGCGCCAATGGACGTAGACACCTTCTGCTAGTGATGAATCTGCGCTCTTCACAATAGATCTGATGCGCTTGCTGTATAGATCAGTTAAATCAACAAAGTGCGCCCCGATTAGTGGTGATGTTGCAGTGAGAGAAATATGGTCACGAATCAAAACTGGTTGACCGACTGAATAATCTTTATTTATTCCGCCACAAGCATTTGTAAGAATTACTACTTTGCAACCAGATTTAACGGCAGTTCTGACGCCATGAACAACAGGTTCGATTCCTTTGCCTTCATATAAATGTGTACGTCCAAGAAAAACAAGTGCCCGTAAAACTTTGTCCCCACTCTTTATGGAATAGGAACGAATCTTTCCTGAGTGACCTTCGACAGCAGGTGGAAGAAATCCAGTGATTTCATCAGCGTTGCATTCGTAATCTGGCGTACCGAGTGCTGAAACTGCATCGACCCATCCAGAACCCATAACTAATGCGATGTCATGAGAAATTACGCCTGTGCGTTTGGCAATATCAGCCGCGGCTTGTTCGGCAGCCTTCAATGGATCGCTATAGAGCAGTTGGTCACTTGTCATGTGTCAATAATGTCACAAAGCGCATTTCATTTCATTAACTTCACTTCTGGCCAGCTATATCCAAGTTGATTCATCGCGCTACGAAGAAAAGGCATTGAGATACCAACAACATTTGTGTAGTCACCTTCGATAGTTGGAATGAAAGGGGAGCTGTAACCATCGAGAGTAAAGCCACCCGCTACGTGGAGAGGTTCACCAGAATTAATGTAATCATCTATTTCAGCATCTGACATATCTGCAAAAGTGACTTTCGTAGTTATTCGATCACTTATCTCTCGCCCTTGGCTTGTATCGATCACACAATGACCCGTATGCAAATATCCGGATTTTCCTCGAACTCTTTGGGCCCGCTGCCTAGCAACGTGTGCAACACCGGGCTTGCCGAGTGATTCACCTTCGAATTCAAAGGTTGAGTCGCAACCAATAATGATTGCTGGAAAATCGATTTGTTCACGAATTGTGTGCGCTTTAGTGATTGCCAATGCAATAACCATGTCTTTAGGTGCCATGGCATTAAAGAAATCCGTTTCCTCATCAACATGACTCACCATGATTTGTGGAAACAGCCCAGCAGACTCCAAGAGTCTGCGTCTAGAAGTTGATTGAGAAGCAAGAATAATTTTTGGCATTTAGTTATCTTGCCCTGAATCACGGTCCATACCCGTACGGTACTAGTGGAGGGTATTGAATTACGTCAGTGGCGAGCCAAGCCGCCAATAAGATAACTTCTGTGAAATCTGAATACCCAGTCGTTGGCGTAATTGGCGCAGGCCAACTCGCACAAATGATGATTGGGCCAGCAACAGCGTTGGGCATTAAGTTAATTCCGTTCGCATCAAGTAACGAAGATAGCGCTGCCCAAGTAACGCATTGCGTGATTGGTGATTACAAAGATCTTGAAGCAGTAAAGAAATTCGCACAACAGTGCGATGTTGTCACCTTCGAGCACGAACTAGTTCCCTTAAGCATCATAAAAGCCTTAGAAGTATCTGGCGTAAGAGTCCGTCCAGGATCTGAAACTCTCGAGCATTCACGCCAGAAAAAGAACACCGCAGATTCAATAGATTTTGATTACGAAATTGCTGTACTCGTTGCCCGTTCGCCACACGCTCAAGCAACTACTTGGGCACCAACACACGTAGTTAAGAGTGACGGAATATGCACGATGACAATTACTCCGGTACCTCACATGAGCACTCAGATGAACGAACAGGCACAAAAAATTGCACTAGATACTGCTGCGAAAGTAAAACTGATTGGCGTAATGGAAGTTCAGATTCTTGTAAAAAATGAAGAATTACTTGTGAATAAACTTGTCATGCACCCAAGTACTTCAGGTTATTGGAGTATTGACGCTTCACGAACGAGCCAATTCGAACAGCATCTTCGTGCAATTCTTGATCTTCCACTCGGCGATCCATCCATGACAAATGACTTCGCCGTAATGGGAAACATTGTCGGAAAGAATAAGACCGATATGTATCGCCCATACCTTCACTTAATGGCGCGAAACCCTTCGCTCAAGTTTCATATGTATTCAAAGCAGGTACGTCCAGGTCTTGAGGTTGGTCACATCAACGCTTTTGGAAAAGACCTTGCAGAATTGCAATCAGAAATAGAGCACGCTGTTGATTACATGAGTGGAGAAATTGATGAATGATGCCGAAAAGAATTACTTTTTGCGGTACTCAATCGCAGGACACCTATCCATAATTGCTGTTAAACCAGCAGCCTCTGCCTTCGCAACTGACTCTGCATCAATTACTCCAAGCTGAAGCCAGATAGCTTTGGCGCCGAGTGCGATAGCAACGTCGACTTGAGGGGCTACAAGCTCTGAATTAATAAAGAAATCAACCACATCAACCTTTACTGGAATTTCTTCAAGTGTTGCGTACCCTTTTTCACCATGCACAGTTTCGGCCTTAGGGTGAACCGGAATAATCGTGTGACCCTTTTGCTTTAGAAGCGCTGCTACCGAATAAGCCGCACGATCAGGGTTATTACTGAGTCCTAAAATTGCCCACGTTTTGTACTGAAGTACCCGATTGATTTCTTCTTGCGTGTTAATCGGTCCGACCTAACGCATGAAATTTCCATCCAGAAGCTCGCCATTTATCGCGGTCCAATGCATTTCTGCCATCAATAACAATTTTTTTACGGACAAGTGATGCCAGTGCTTTTGGATCTAATTCGCGATATTCGCGCCATTCGGTCAGGTGCAGAATCAAATCTGAATCCTTCACACACTCTTCAACACTTACCGCAAAGCCAAGCTTTGGGAAACGCTTACGAGCATTCTCGATTGCTTTTGGATCGTGAACAACAACTGCAGCACCTGCCGCCTGTAATTGTGCGGCGATATCTAACGCTGGAGAATCTCGAACATCATCGCTATCTGGTTTAAATGCAGCACCGAGTACGGCAATCTTGTATGAAGTGAGATCTTCTGTGAGTTCAGCGCGAACAACATCAATTACTCGCTGACGGGCTCGCAAGTTAATCGCATCGATTTCCCGCAAAAATTCGAGAGCCTGCTTAGCGCCTAACTCTTCTGCGCGAGCCATAAATGCACGGATATCTTTTGGAAGACATCCACCACCAAAGCCAATACCTGCTTGCAAGAAACGGTTTCCGATTCTTGGGTCATAACCAATTGCCTTAGCAAGCACGGTTACATCACCACCGGCTGCTTCACACACTTCAGCCATCGCATTGATAAATGAAATTTTGGTTGCAAGGAAGGAGTTTGCAGCAACCTTGACTAACTCTGATGTTGGAAGATCTGCTCTAATCCATGGCGTACCTAGATCAATAACTGGCTTATAAACCTCTTTAAGAACATCTTCTGCACGATCATTGGCAACTCCGACAACTAAACGATTTGGAGTTAGCGTGTCTTCAACAGCGAAACCTTCTCGCAAAAACTCTGGATTCCAAGCCAAATCTGATTGTGGCGCACTCTGCGCTAATTGATCGCGCAATCCTTGTGCAGTTCCAACCGGAACTGTTGATTTTCCAACTACTAGTGAACCCTTTTTCAAATAGGGAGCGATTGCTGCGACTGCTGATTTAACGTAGGTAAGGTCTGCTGCTAATCCATCTTTGCTCTGTGGTGTTCCTACGCAAATAAAGTGAACATCGGCATCTGCAACAGCCGAGAAATCAGTTGTGAATGTGAGGCGACCCGTTTTTATCTCGCTTGCAAGTAAAGAATCAAGTCCAGGTTCATAGAAAGGCAACTCACCTTTTGAGAGTAACGCGATCTTTTCAGGATCTGTATCAACCCCGATAACTTCAAATCCCAAGGAAGACATACAAGCGGCGTGTGTAGCTCCTAAATAACCACAACCAACAACTGAGAGCTTTAGCGCCATAGTGAGAATCCTATTTCAGTTCTCCGCATGGATTTTCATCAGCGGTTCGTGTCTTGAATTTATCGATGATTGTTTTCTCTGGCTTAGCAGTTGCAGACGCATTAGGTGATGGGACTACTTCATCAACAATTGGCAGATCATCTCGCAATCTCTGAAAGAGTTCACCGGCTAGAACTGGATCCCAAGTAACAACTGATCCAACACCTTCTGCGTATGCGTTTGGATTGTCAATTGGAACAGTCAGTGTTCGAACTTTGCTCGCAGATAAGTTACGCAACTGCTTAGCAAGAGTCAGTAAATCTGATTCATTTAATGCTGAATCGGTTTTGACTGTAGAAATTGCAGCATTAAAGAAATTCACAAGTTTAATTGGGTTAAGCAAAACCCCTGTGCTCGTTGCTTTTCTAAGTACAGAACTCATGAATTGTTGCTGGCGCTGCATACGCCCGATGTCACCTAGTCCATCAATGTCTCGAGTTCGAACATACTTAAGTGATTCGATTCCGTTAAGTGTATGAACTCCAGCGGCAAGCACGAGATGGCTCTTTGGATCATCAATGTCCTTCTTCGTACAGACTTCAATACCGCCCAGTGCATCAACAATCTTGGCGAATCCCGCAAAGTTGATTTCGATGTAGTGATCAATACGTAGGTTTGTCGCAAGTTCTACAGTTTCAATTAACAGAGGTGCGCCACCCCATGCAAAGGCGGCATTAATCTTTGATTTACTCACACCAATATCTTTTGTGCCATCAGAACTGCGATGCGCAGGAATTGTGACGAGCGAATCTCTAGGTAGCGAAACAATCATTGCCTTATCACGCGCTTTGCTTATGTGAACAAGTAACATCGTGTCAGAACGACCACCAGCGGCAGTCTTTGTACTTCCAACACGAAGCACCTTCATCTGCTCTTTAGTGAGCCCTTCTCGCGTATCTGAACCAACAAGCAAATAGTTCAGAGCTTTAGAAGTTTTCTCAGGACGAGAATCTAATTTTCCAAATACGTCAATTCGCTTAATCGAGCCACTGACCTGACCAAGGGCTAACCAAGAAAAAGCAGATACGAGTACAACGCTTACTGATAAAACAGTGAGCGCCTTAATTCCTCGCGTAGTATTCACGGGTAGAGCGTACTTGGACGATAGCGTGTAGGGGTTATGGCGACATCAGGAATTGAGTTATCTCTCTCACCGGGGACCAATTTGCCCGGTGTTTCTGTCGTTCTTCCCGTTCTTAATGAAGAGTTGCATTTAGCCAATGCTATTAATTCCATACTTTCTCAAGATTATTCCGGCTCACTTGAAGTAATTCTGGCACTCGGACCTTCGCAAGATAAAACCAATCAAATAGCACTGGAGTTAGCTTCATCGGATTCTCGAATTACATTGGTCGAAAATCCCAGTGGAAGAACCGCAGCAGGATTAAATGCAGCCATTAACAAATCAAAAAACCCTGTCATCGTAAGAGTTGATGCGCATTCTGAGTTACAAAAAAATTATGTTTCTCAAGCCATTGAAGTGATGAAATCAAGTGGCGCCGTAAATGTTGGCGGAGTTATGGGAGCAGAAGGAAAATCTTCATTTGAAAGAAGCGTCGCCGCCGCAATGCGAAGTCCCTTAGGAGTAGGCGCATCTAGATTTCATACAGGTGGCAAAGCTGGGTATGTGGACACTGTTTACTTGGGCGTTTTTCTTCGTTCGGCAGTGATTGCAGTTGGTGGCTTCGATGAACGATTTATCCGGGCTCAAGATTGGGAATTGAATTATCGTCTTCGCCAAAGGGGCGGCACTATTTTTTTTGATCCACGTTTACATGTGACGTATCGTCCGCGATCTACAGTCAGAGCTCTGGCAAAACAATATTTTGAATATGGAAGATGGCGCCGGGTTGTCTCACGTCGACATCAAGGAACAATCAATTATCGTTATTTGGCGCCACCTTTCGCATTCTTAGGGACAACTCTTTCGCTAGTTTTTGCTTTAGTAATTAATCCAATCTTCATAATTCCCGCTGCTGTTTATGGAATTTTCTTAATTCTTGCCTCATTGATAACAGGAAAAGGAATAATAGAAAAACTTCTGTTGCCAATCGTTTTATTCACGATGCAGATGTCGTGGGGCCTTGGTTTTCTCACATCACCCAAGACTCTTGCTCCATCCAAGGGCTAAGAAAGAACGGGCTGATGTAGCCTGTACACCGTGAGCGCGCCACTGCAGGTATACGAACCATTTAGAGCAGGGCTGCCACCACTTCGTAAGTACTGGCGATCACTATGGTCACGCAGAACATTTATAGCCGAATATTCTCGTTCTGAATTACGCGAGCAGCACTTTGATTCAATATTTGGCCAACTCTGGCTAATCCTTAATCCACTTCTTCTTTCTGGTGTTTACTTCTTGTTAATTGTCATTATCGGAGGCTCAGGGGGAGCGCTTCGTTATGGCCACTTAACTGCAAGTCTTTTTCTCTTTTACTTGATAAGCAACAGTTTAAGTGGTGGAGTGAAATCAGTTACGGCAGGTCAACGCTTGATTCTTAACACCGCATTTCCACGAATGATGCTTCCAATTTCAGCCACCGTTATTGCTTTGTTTAAGTTTATTCCAACCCTGTTCGTATTCTTGATAATGCGCACAGTGTTGGGGCTGCCATTTGGCTGGGAAATGTTGTGGGCTATTCCTATAATTCTTATTGCGCTCGTTTTTGCGCTAGGTGTAGCAATTTTGATTTCAACAATTAATGTTTACTTTCGAGATATAGCGAGCTTCTTGCCATATCTAATTAGAACTTTGTTGTACTTATCTCCAATCCTTTATGAAGCATCTGCGCTCAAACCAGAGCTGCGAATTCTCCAGCACATCAACCCACTATTTGCTCTACTTGATTCATGGTCTACAGCAATTGTTCATGCGCAGACTCCAGAGCTATCAAGCATGCTAGCTGCCAGTGGTTGGGCTTTTGGAGTCTTACTTGTTGGAACATACTTCTTCTTATCTAGGGAGCGTGAGTTCGCTGTCCGCCTCTAACGCACTCCATAAAACTGGTGACCTTGCAGTTTCAGTTAACAATCTTGGCCTGACTTATGAAACAGCGATTGATCGCAGACCAACGCTTAAGGCACGCGTTAAATCTTTAGGTCGTGGCACAAAACAAACTCGTGTTGTACAGGCACTAGATAACGTGAATCTTGATGTGACCTATGGTCAAGTGCTCGGAGTTATCGGAACAAATGGCGCTGGTAAATCATCTTTAATGCGCACAATTGCTGGAATCATTCCGCCGACGCAAGGGCGTATTGAAGTTTTCGGAAAAGTGAGCACATTGTTAGCACTAGGTGTCGGCTTTAATCCCGCAATGTCAGGTAGGGCAAATGTTCATCTTGGAGGACTTGCTGCAGGCATGACGCGTAAGGAAATAGAAGAACACTTTGATGAGATTCACGATTTCTCCGAACTCGGTGACGCCATCGATGCGCCTATGCGAACTTATTCATCTGGAATGTATGCACGATTAGCTTTCTCGGTTGCGGCAACTGTTCAGCCAGATATTTTGATTGTTGATGAAGCGCTCAGCACAGGTGATGCACACTTTAAGGAGAAGAGCTTTAACAAGATAAAGGAACTCAGAAGTGAAGATCGTGCATTAATTCTTGTGAGCCATGCCATGGCAACGCTTCGAGAAATATGTAATGACGTTGCTTGGTTACATAAAGGCAAATTAGTTTCGCGTGGCAACCCAGATCAAATAATTGATGAGTATCAAGATTTCTTGCACCTAGGAAAGAGCTCTGCAATTGATGAGGATCTCTAAAACTTTCATAGTTGTTTTCTCACTTATTTTTTCGCTAACACCAGCGCACGCACAGGAAATTCCGACCGAATTTAGTTTTCAAGGCAACGGGTATGGCCATGGTGTTGGTCTGAGCCAAATTGGCGCACGCGGGAAGGCACTGAGCGGAGAAAGCGCTCAATCAATTCTTTCTTATTACTACGCTGGCACTCAAATACTTTCTCTAAACGATGATCAAAACATTCGGGTCAATGTTGGCCACATGCTCACCCAAGCAACCCTCAAATCCGGTACTCAGAATTCAACCCTTAATCTTTATATGGGAGATGTAGGTGAAAACACCGCTGCCATTCCTGTTGCAACACTTAATTGGAGATCTGGCATTTCCTTTATTCAACTTGGCCGTAATGTTTCAGCTTTTGTTGTTACTGGTAAAAATTCTCAATTTATAGGTAGTAGTTCAGCGTGGAGTGTGCGTTGGTCTGGTACACGTTATCTGGAAGGAATCCCGTCAACAGTTTCATTAAGGATTAATTCAAAGAGTGTGAAGTATCGCTATGGCCAAATTCAAGTTAAGTCTGTGAGGTCACCGGTATTGGGACACAGAATGGCGGTGACAAATACAGTTCGAATCCACGATGAGTATCTATATGGAATTGGTGAAGTTCCTTCATCATGGCCGAGAGAGGCTCTCATTGCTCAGGCAATTGCATCTCGTTCTTATGCGTTAAGTAAACTTGGTACTCCAAGATCTATATGTGATTGCAACGTGTACAACAGTATTTCCGACCAATCCTTCGTTGGCTTTTCAAAAGAAAGTGAATCTATCTATGGAAAGCTGTGGAAAGAGGCCGTTCAAGCGAGTTCCACATCTGAAACTACTGGACAAGTAATCACACTCAATGGTTTACCAATTACTGCATTTTTCTTCTCATCAAGTGGAGGACAAACCGAAACCAGTGTAAATGCATGGGGTCAAGAAAGAAGTTTTACAACTAGCGTTGCAGATCCCTTTAGCTTAGATCCGATTCTTAACCCACGTTTTTATACCTGGAATCGCCCCTTGACCCAAGCAGTTCTTGCACGAGCATTCGTCCTAACAGATGTTGTCGCGCTAAACATTGACTCTAGAAATACCACCGGAACCGTTGCAAGAATTACAGCCAGATCAAGTGATGGAAAAACTTCTACGCTACGTGGTGAAACTTTCCGCAGCAGAACTCAACTGCCATCAGCGTGGTTTAACTTAATTTGAATGTAGGACTGAGTTTAATCCGCCCCACGAACCAGTGCGCATAACTACTTCTAAACAACCATCAAGTGAATTACGTCTAAATAGTAAGTTGCTTGCTCCCGACAAAGAAGATGCCTTTACGATATCTCCATCTGGCAGACGAACCTTTGCCGCAGCTGTTATGTAAGTACCTGATTCAATTACACAGTTATTTCCCAGTGAAATTCCAAGACCTGAGTTTGCACCCAAGAGGCATTTTTCTCCGATAGAAATAATCTCTTTTCCGCCTCCGCTAAGTGTTCCCATAATTGAGGCACCGCCGCCAATATCTGTTCCATCGCCAACAATTACTCCAGCAGAAATTCTGCCCTCAACCATTGATGTTCCAAGTGTCCCAGCGTTGAAGTTAACAAAGCCTTCATGCATCACTGTTGTTCCAGAGGCTAAATGCGCTCCCAGTCGTACACGATCGGCATCTGCAATACGCACACCTGAAGGAATAACGTAATCAACCATTCGTGGAAACTTATCAACGGCAAGAACTGTTATAGCACCATACTTTTGCTTCAGATTAGCTCGCGTAATTTCAAAATTTTCAACAGGACATGGACCGACTGAAGTCCACACAACATTATTTAATACTCCAAATATTCCTTCGAAATTGGCGCCGTGAGGTTTGATAACTCGATGTGAAAGCAAATGAAGTCGAAGATACGCATCACTAACTGACTCAGGGGCTTTATCTAGATCAATCTCGAGGGAAACAACTTCACGTTTTACTCCGCGTATTTCATCAACACCTGCAAGTGCCGACAGAAATGGCAAGACCGGGGTAGAAAGATTGCCCAATACGGGTTCTGGAAACCACGTATCCAAAACCGCTCCACTGAGTGAAACGGTGGCAAGTCCATGGCCCGATGCAATGCGTTGTGACATGGGCTAAGCGTAACGCCTATTGTTACGCCCATGTCGTTACGTATATCTGTGTATTGCTCATCTTCTCCAACTATTGATAAGAAATATCAAGATTTAGCATTTGAACTCGGAGAAGCAATTGGTGCACGTTCCTGGAATCTTGTTTCAGGTGGTGGCCATATTTCAATGATGGGTGCGGTGGCACGTGGGGTTAGAAAATCTGGCGGCCACACAATTGGCGTGATTCCACAATTGCTTGTAGATATTGAGTTTGCAGATAAAGATAGCCATGAATTACACGTTGTTGGATCAATGCGAGAGCGCAAAGGCAAAATAGAAGAGCTAGCCGATGCATTTATTGCTCTACCCGGCGGCCTTGGAACCCTCGAAGAGTTGTTTGAAATATGGGTTGGGCGGTTCTTAAATTTTCATCAAAAACCAGTTGTGGTGCTCGATCCATTTGGTCTTTATGAACCACTCAAGACTTTAATTGATCATCTAGAAGTCGAAGGCTTCGTTAAACCGGGGCAACGCGAATTACTACATTGGTGCACAACAATCGAACAAGCATTGGATATCTGTAGTGGCCGATAATCACATAGCGCTCACACTTACACTTCCCTGCAGCGCCGAACGTGCATGGGATGAAGTAACAAATTGGGAGAAGCAAGGCTCATGGATGTTACAAACTTCAGTGTGGCTGACATCTGAGATTGAAAAAGGGCCAGGGACGGAAATCGCAGCATTTACTGGTCCACTACATAAACTCTTTCCACGATTTAAATTCTTAGGACTTCTAGACACGATGGTTGTTACAGATTGGCAACCACCACACATTTGCGATGTATTGCATACGGGTAAAATACTTAAAGGAACAGGACGTTTTGAAATTATTGCAATAGATGATCACACTTCTAGATTTAATTGGTCGGAAGTCATTTGGGCGCCACGCATAATTTTCTTGATTGTCAGACCAGCTTTTTACGTTGGAGTATGGATTTCTCTGCATAGATTCGCTCGATCTCTTAGATAACTCTCACGATAAATCGCCTAGATGCGGGCAGAGGTTGGCCGTTCGCACAGTAAACTTAGATACATGAGCGAACCCAAAACTTTGTCAGAAGTTCTGGCTGCGCTCCCAGATGAAGAAAGAATTATTTTGGTTATGCATTATTTGCGATCTATGCCACCCAGTGAGATTGCTCAAAAACTAGGGGTTCCAGAGCGTTCAGTTACGGCAGTTATCGCTTCAGGCAAGGCTCGCCTGAGCAAAGTACTGGGCATTTAAGCCCCCTTTTTCGATTTCATATATTCGCTCTAAATGCGAGATACTTCTCCCTTACAGAACGCTCTTCAATTAACTTCCCTAAGGAGTCCCCAGATGGCAGCTATGAAACCCCGCACTGGTGATGGTCCTATGGAGGTCACAAAGGAGGCTCGCTCACTCGTGATGCGAATTCCACTAGAAGGCGGCGGTCGTCTCGTAGTTGAAATGAATGCAGAGGAAGCAAATAACCTCAGCGCTGCATTACATGCCGCAGTCTCCCTCGTTAAGAAATAGAGCGCATTTCTTCGTTTTTTAGTTAGCCTTTGCGTTATGCCTAATGCCCAACTCGCGAGCATCTCTTCACGCTTAGAAGATATTGTCAGCGCAGATGCAATTGCAGTTGGCTTCGTTAAGTCCGAAGAAAATGGATATGAATTAGTTGGCGCTATTGATGCAATAGCCTCATTAGAGAAATTCTTCGATGTTGATCTCATCGACGAAATATCTTTTTTTCAACCCGCAGGAAAACCTGGTGAGATTCTTGAAATCCCAGTGAGTCAAAAAGCCACAAAAGCTGATCGAGTCTTTGTCATTGGCCTTGGAGACCAAAGCACTCAATCCCATCGTCTTGCTGCAGCTAGCTTGGGTAGAAGGTTACGCGGCAAAAAAGTTAATGTTTCAAATTTATTGGCTAGCTATTCACAAGATATTCGCGCTCATTCGATTTCCGCTGTTTTAGGTTCATATACATGGACACTTAAGAGCGATGCAAAAACAGATCAGCCAACATTTAACATTGTAGGCAAGAGCGAAAAAGTGATTGATGAAGCGACTGTGATTGCAAATGCAGTATGTCGCGCTCGCGATTTAGTTCACACTCCATCGAATATCAAGAATCCACTGTGGATGGCGCAGCAAGCGCAGAAGATTGCTAAAGATGGCAAACTCGCAATCAAGGTGTTGGCAGGCAAAGAACTCGCTCAATTTGGCGGTTTGCGTGCGGTAGGAAATTCATCTCCAAAACCTGGGCCCCGATTTATCCAGATTTCATATACGCCTAAATCAACTGGAAAAAAAGTGCCACACGTTGTCTTAGTTGGCAAAGGAATTACTTTTGACACAGGTGGCGTTTCACTCAAGCGACCTTACGATTTGATGATGGCCATGAAGAGTGACATGGCTGGTGCATCCGCTGTTCTAAATGTTGTGGGAGCGCTACCGGATTTAAAGCCGCGAGTGAAAGTCACAGCACTATTGATGTGTGCAGAAAATGCACTCTCTGGAACTTCTCAAAGGCCAAGTGATGTGATTACTCATTACGGCGGAACAACAGTAGAAGTTCTAGATACTGATGCCGAAGGTCGTTTAGTTCTAGCAGATGGATTGGCATACGCCGATGCAAAACTTGATCCGGATTATTTGCTGGACATAGCAACCCTTACTGGTTCTGCAACGCTGGGACTTGGTCGCCAGTATGGCGCCATGTACACGCGAGATTTGAAGTTAGCATCGCAGTTAGTTGCAGCAGGTGAATCTTCAGGTGATCGCCTCTGGCACATGCCTCTTATAGATGATTATCAAGATTCACTTGAAAGTGACATCGCAGACTTTAATCACACAGCAGATAAAGGTGATTACTCCGCTGGCTCTGTCACGGCGGCGTTATTTCTTGAGAAATTTACTGGCAAAAGAAAATGGGTTCATCTAGATGTTGCAGGCACGGCACGAAGTGAAAATGACGCGGGGGAGTCTCCTAAAGGTGGGACTGGTTTTGGTGTTCGCTTATTAATTGATTGGATTATGAGTTTATGATGAAGATAGATCCACATGCATATGCAGAAAGTTTTATCCAAGAAAATGAATTTCAAATTCGTGCGCGTGCTCGAGGAGCAGAAGTTGGTGCCAACGATGCGACAACAGGTGTTGGTTCATACCTTCGCGCACTCGCACATCAGCTTTCTGCCCAATCAGTTGTAGAAGTTGGAACAGGCTCGGGAGTCGGAAGTCTTTGGATTTTAAGTGGAATGATTACGAGCGGAACTCTTACCTCAATTGATGATGAAACCGAGCATTCACGTATTGCCAGAATTGCAATGCAAGATGCAGATATTGCTCCATCACGCTATCGACTCATCACTAATTCAATTATGGACGTTATGACGAAGTTAACTGATCGTGCGTATGACTTAGTCGTCTTACGACACAATCCTGAAGACCTGACATACACAATTGAGGAAGCGCACCGCATTTTGCGAAGTGGTGGAGTTATGGTTATTGACGGATTTTTCGGAGGTGGCAAAGTAAGCGATCCATCACAGCGGGATCCGCGAACAATTGCACTACGCGAAGCTGGCAAAACCGTGAAAGGCGCCACAGATCTTTGGGTGAGCACACTCATCACAGTTGGTGATGGTTTGTTAATCGCAACAAAGTTGTAGCAGGATAAGCGCCATGAAGTTTCGCTCTCGAAAATCCAAAGTGCCAACATATGCGCCATGGTGGAACTCTCAAGATTTTCCACGTTCCAATAGAGGAGTCACTCCTGGCACACTCGTTGTGCTTGCAATCATCGCTGGAATAATTGGTGGAGCACTCGGCATCAATGCATCAGGCGGTTTTTTTGGCGCCAAAGCTAATTTAGTTTCTGCTTCAAATTCAGTTGAACGCAAACCTGATTCGGTTGCTGGTTTAGCAAATCGCGTCCTGCCATCTGTGGTTTCAATTACGACAGCTGCCGGAAGTTCTGGTTCAGGATTTATCATCGATAGCTCAGGCTTTATTCTGACAAATAATCATGTGGTTGAAGATGCCGCACTATCGAAGGCAAAGATTGTTGTCACGCTTAATAACGGTCAAGAATTTGAAAGCAGGATTGTTGGTCGAGATGCTTCTTACGACTTAGCAGTGCTGAAAATTCTTGCTACAGGGTTGCCTGCTCTTCAATTTGGCGACAGTGACAAAGTTGCAGTCGGCGATTCAGTTATCGCCATTGGTTCACCGCTTGGATTATCTGGAACAGTGACACTCGGCATCATTAGCGCAAAAGACCGCGCTGTAACTGCCGGTGGTTCAGCAGGTGAGAGCGCATTTATTAATGCGCTACAGACAGATGCAGCAATTAATCCTGGCAATTCTGGTGGACCATTGATTGACACCACAGGAGCAGTTATCGGAGTTAACTCCGCTATAGCAACTCTTAGCGGATCATTGAATTCTCAAGCAGGATCAATTGGTTTAGGTTTTGCAATTCCAATTAATCAAGCAAGAAAAACAGCTAATCAATTAATCACAACTGGTAAAGCTTCATATCCTGTAATGGGTATCTCAATCGACATGAACTTTGCAGGACCTGGCGCCAAGATAACAACAACAGATGGTGCAATTCTTCCTGGTGGTCCAGCACAAAAAGCTGGCCTTAAGCCGGGGGATTTGATTATTGAATTTGGCGGCAAAGCAATTGGCAATCCTGATGAATTAATTGTTGCTATTCGAGCCAGAAATATTGGAGACCGTGTGGAAGTTAAGTTCAAACGCGGCAGCAGCACACGATCAGCGACTGTCACGCTAACTGCTGGCAAGAACTAATTCATGGCACGCACTAGGCTAACAACATGATTTTCGGCATTGGCCCAGGTGAATTTATTGGCTTGGCAGTACTTGCTATCTTTTTTGTCGGCCCAGAGCGTTTGCCTAAGTTTTCATCCGATGCTGCAAAATTTCTAAAAAAAGCTAAGAGCATGGCAACGACTGCAACGGCAGAGCTTCGCGAAAATCTTGGTCCGGGTTTTGAAGATTTACAACCATCAGATTTAAATCCAAGGACATTCATCAAGAAGCAACTCGCTGGCGCCCTTGATGAAGATAAACCGCGTAATGCAGCCACACCAAAGATGGATCCAGATTTGTTATGACCGTTATCGAATCCATTCACGCTGCACTTGCAACTGTAGAAGACCCGGAAATTCATCGCCCATTACCTGATCTCGGTATGGTCGAATCTGTACAAGCCGATGGTGGAGTTGCCCGCCTAAAGATTCTGCTCACTATTTCAGGATGTCCAATGCAAGATCGATTGCGCACAGACATTACAAAAGCAGTTATGGCTGTAGAAAGTATTTCATCCGTTGAAATTACTTTTGGTGTGATGGATGAAGAGCAACGTGGAAAACTGAAATCTCTTTTACGAAATGGCCGCGAAAAAATCATTCCATTCGCCCAACCCGAATCCCTTACTCGTGTAATCGGTATCGCATCTGGAAAAGGTGGAGTTGGAAAGTCATCTCTGACAGTGAACTTGGCTGTTGCTGCAGCTCAAAAAGGTTTGCGTGTAGGAATTTTAGATGCAGATGTTTATGGGCACTCCGTTCCGAGATTAATGGGATTAATTGGGCAACGCCCAACTGCAATCGATCAGATGTTTATCCCGCTTGAGGCCTACGGTGTCAAAGTAGTTTCAATGGAGATGTTCAAGCCTGAGCGATCTGATGCGGTTGCCTACCGCGGTCCACTTCTACATAAAGTTTTAGAACAATTACTCTCGGATGCTTACTGGGGTGATTTAGATTTATTACTTATTGATTTACCACCAGGAACTGGCGATCTTGCAATTTCTCTAGGTCAACTCATTCCTGGATCAGAAATACTTGTTGTAACAACACCACAAGTTGCTGCGGCCGAAGTTGCAGAGCGTGCTGGACGTATTGCACATCAGATTAAGCAGCATTTAGTCGGAGTAATTGAAAACATGTCAGATTTTCCTTGCCCTAACTGCAGTGACACGATTTCTTTATTTGGTTCTGGCGGCGGCGAGGAAACGGCGAAACGTCTTTCAGAGTTAGCCGGAATCGATGTCCCACTGCTTGGAAAAGTTCCTTTTAGTCCAGATCTTCGAACTGGTGGCGACAATGGCGCACCTGTCGTAGTTCAATTCCCAGACAGTGCAGCTTCTAAATCAGTCAATGCAATTGTGGATCAATTAGTTGTTCGCAAGAAATCACTTCTCGGTGTCAGACTTGGACTTGCTACGTAATTCATCAAGAACTTCTTCAAGCATGTCTTTTAGTTCATTTCGCAAGAAATCACGTGTTGCAACTTCTCCTAATGCATTACGAAGACTCGCTAATTCACGAGTTAAATACTCTGTATCTGCAATTGAGCGCTCATTTCGCGCACGATCTTCACTCACCTGAATACGGTCACGGTCTGCTTGACGATTTTGCGCAAGGAGAATTAAAGGCGCAGCATATGAAGCTTGCAGCGACAAGATCAGAGTAAGAAAGATAAATGGATAGTCATCAAAGCGAAGATCTCTTGGCGCAAATGCATTCCAGAAAACCCAACTAAGGACAAAAACTGTCATATAGACCAGGAAGCCCGCAGTTCCTAAGAATCGTGCGAATCGCTCTGATAAGCGACCAAAGGCTTCAGGATCAAAGTTTGGGCGAAATGTTCGACCTGTCTCGCGAGGAGTATCCAAACGATTGTTGCGTGCCATTTATTTTCCCTCGCTCTCTTGCGTATCGAGTAAATGCTCATGTTCCAAAACGTTTACAGTCTTAGATAAATCACGGTGATCGTGTCGCCAGTTTTCAGGCAACAAGTGATCTAGTACGTCATCAACGGTTACTGCCCCTAGCAAGCGTTCGTTCGCATCTACTACTGGCACTGATAACAAGTTGTAACTAGCTAAGTATGACGAAACTTCATTTAACGATGCTTGGGGATTTAGTCCTTGCGTATCAGTATCAACCATCGAGCCAAGTAGCGTTGATGGCGCTTCGCGCAATAAGCGCTGATAGTGTGCAATTCCGATGAATCGTCCAGTAGGAGTTTCAAGCGGTGCGCGACAAATGAAGATTTGCGAGGCAAGAGCTGGAGAAATTTCACTTTGGCGCACTGCAGCTAGTGCTTCAGCAACAGTGTTATCTGCTGTCATAACAATTGGTTCTGTTGTCATCATGCCGCCCGCTGTGTAATCCTCATAGTTCATCAAGCGTCGAACATCTTCGGCATCTTCTGGTTCCATCAACTCAAGAAGCGCTTGTGCGCGCTCTTGTCCAACTTCACGGAGCAAGTCGGCAGCATCATCTGGATCCATTTCACCTAAAACATCAGCTGCACGTTCGCCTTCTAACTCTGCCAACAACTCAACCCGCTCTGCTTCATCCATCTCTTCGAGAACATCTGCAAGCCGTTCGTCATTGAGTGCGCGTGCAACTTCAACACGACGCTTAGGAGCAAGGTCGTGCATTACGGAGGCAAGGTCGGCCGCGCGAAGTGTGCTCAACGTTGAAAGCAAATTTGCAACACCTTGGTTGTGTTCAGCAACTGCGAAACCAGTTATTTCTTCCCAGAGAACTGTTGATGTTGCACCTTTACGACGCAATCCAGTGCCACGGCGCATGATGTGAACACGAGTGATCAGCCAATCACCACTTCGATTCTGTTCCATTCCCATATCTTCAACAACAACATTTTCGCCAGTTTCAAGAAGTGAAATAGAACGATCAAGCATGTCGCCAAGAACAAGTACCTCACCGGTGCGCGCTTCAAAACGGCGCATGTTAAGTAAACCTGTAATAACAACTGCTCCACTCTCTATTGAGTTGACGCGAGTGATTGGAACAAACACACGACGACGAAGTGGTACTTCAACAATTAAACCCAAAATGCGCGGTGGTTGATTATTTGCACGAAGGGTCGCCAGTGCATCTCGCACCTTTCCTACTGGATCACCATTTGGATCAAAGACCGCGGTACCTGCAAGACGGGCGAGAAATACTCGATTAATCAAGTTTCCGCTCATGGGCTAAGGGTAACGGTTATAACTGCCTGCATGCTTTCGCTTAAATTGCATTAAATAGATACTTTTGGGTTATGCAAGAGCAGAAATCACTCATCAATAGCCATACGGCGATGCCGGGGCGTGCTGATTCGATTCGACTGTTGATTGGAATATTTGGCATAGGTGTATCTGGTCCACTTATTGCTCTGAGCACTATGCCTGTTGTGACTTTAATTTTCTGGCGAAATCTTGGTGGAGCATTAGTCATGGCTCCTTTTGCATTGAGACATCATGCCAATCGCAGAGCAATAGCTTGGGCTGCATTAGGTGGTTTTGTATTGGCAATGCACTTCATCGCATTTTTCTTGGCGATGCGCCTAACAACTGTTGCCGCTGGCACTGCACTCGTTGCTCTGCAACCAATATTTGCAGCCCTCTTTGTCAAAGTTAAAGGTGGTCATATTCCATCTCGAGCGTGGCTCGGAATGGTTGTGAGTTTTTCTGGCGTACTTTTAATTTCAGGTGTGGATTTAAGTATTTCACTGCGTGCTTTTACCGGAGATGTTGCAGCCATTATCTCTGCCGTACTTGCGGCAATTTATGTGATGATCGGTTCGAAGGCACAACAGAGTTTAGAAACGAGTGCCTACACTGCAATCTGTTACGCAACGTGTGCGCTCACGGCTTTGCCGATTGTTCTAATTGGCGGATTTCAATTATGGAACTTCAGCAGCACCGAATGGTGGCTAGTAATAGCGCTAGTTGTTTTTGCTCAGCTTCTAGGTCATAACATGTTTAATGCTGCATTAAAGCGAGTCTCACCTGCTGTGGTTTCCTTAATAATCTTCTTCGAGGTACCGGTTGCTTCTTTGTTAGCCATCTGGTGGCTAAACCAAACACCACCTATTGGAATCTTGCCAGGGATTGTTCTTATTCTTGGGGGATGCGCACTCGTAGTTTTGCGAACACGTCCTATAAAGACAGAGCCACTTCCATGATTGATTTACACACCCATACAGATTGCAGTGACGGTACTGACACCCCTGCACAATTAGTAAACAAAGCTTTAGCTGAAGGATTCTCTGTATTAGCAATTACTGATCACGACACAACATCTGGTTGGAAAGCAGCACAGGAAGCACTTCGTCCAGGTTTATCTCTTGCATTGGGCGCAGAAATTTCATGCTTAACAAAAGATGGAATCAGCGTGCACATGCTTGGCTTGCTCTTTGATGGCAGTAACGCCGCGATGCAAGAGATGCTCGAAGACACTCGAGATGGTCGAATTCCACGCGCGCGTAAGATGATTGAATTACTCAACGCTGCGGGAATAAAGATTTCAATGGCAGATGTGGAGTCTGTAAAACCATCTGGAGCAACATTAGGCAGACCACATATTGCAGATGCACTAGTAAAAAATGGCGTTGTCGCATCGCGTGACGAGGCGTTTACAGATTTACTACATAACGATTCTCCATTTTACGTTGCACACGTTGCACCAACTCCAGAGGATGCAGTTTCAATGATTCGTCGGGCTGGCGGTGTTTCGGTAATTGCCCATGCTTTTGCTTCACTCCGCGGAAAAGTTCTGTCGGTAAATGATTTTTTGCCGCTAAAAAACGCAGGATTAAATGCGATTGAAGTTAATCACCGAGATCACAGCAATGAAGAACGAATTGCGCTTGCGCACATCGCTCGTGAATTAGATCTCGTGATAACTGGTGCAAGCGACTACCACGGCACAGGTAAACTTAATTCACTAGGCGAAAACCTCACTGAACAGGCACAATGGGAACGCCTCGAGTCAGAGGCAGATCAACGAAGGGTAATCAGAGCATGAGTATTGGCGAGGTCACCGCAGTAACTTTTGCTTTACAAGCTTTTGTAACTCTTTTCGTAATCATGGACCCACCCGGTTCTATTCCAATTTTTCTTGGACTTGTCTCCGACAAATCCCCTGCCACTCGACGCAAGCTCGCATGGCAAGCCGCTGCTGTCTCCATGGTTGTCATTACATCCTTTGCACTCTTTGGTCGCTGGGTACTTTCGTACTTAAATATTTCGCTCGAGTCTTTGCAAGCAGCAGGTGGACTTTTGTTACTGATCGTCTCACTTGAATTACTTATGGGTGGGCGCCAAGGATCAGAGAGTAAGAAATCTAATAACATCGCATTAGTTCCTCTTGGCACACCGCTATTGGCTGGACCAGGCGCAATTGTTGCCACAATGATTTACGTTCAAAAAATTGACAATGTTGGACAAGGTATCGGACTAGCCGTTGCGGTAGTTGCCGTTCACCTTGCAATTGCCTTAACTCTGATGGCCTCAACAACTATTCTTAAAGTAATCAAAGAAACCGGTGTAAATCTCGTTGCAAGCATCGCAGGCCTTTTGCTCGCAGCAATTGCAATTCAAATGATCGCCGATGCCATTAAGGCGTTTACTGCTGCATGAGTCCAGAGCTAGGTTTGTATTCACCAGAAAGTATTGTCTGGAAAGTTCACAGTGATCCGTCAATGGTTGTTGGTGGAATCCGAGCGTTATTGCAGCAAGCCCTTCATCCTGTAGCAATGGATGGCGTAGCCAAAAATTCCAACTTTCGCGAAGATACCTGGGGAAGATTGCAACGCACTGGTGATTACGTTTCAACCCTTAGCTTCGCTCCACGTGCGGAGGCAGAAAAACTTGCAGCACGTGTCCGTTCAGTTCACACCAAACTTGGCTTGGATGATCCACACCTTCTTTTATGGGTACACATGTCACTGGTTGATTCATTTATAGATGTTGCACGTCGTTCGGGTTTATCTCTTGCTCCACAAGATCTCGATCAATACGTTCTAGAAATGGTTACCTTTGCTGAACTAGTTGGAATTGATTCTGATTCAGTGCCAAAAGATATGCAGGAGTTAAAGACCTATTTCGAAGACATCGCACCTGAATTAGAGGCAAGTGATGATGCCAAACGCACCGCACTCTTTCTCGCTGTTCCGCCAATGCCAAACGCCATTCGTTTTGCAACACCTGCAGCACCTGCCTGGGCAACCCTGAGTGCACTGGCAACAGCATCGCTTCCACACTGGGCGCGCAAGTTATATGCAGTTCCTGCATTGCCTGGACACGACACAGTTACAAATGCAGCGCTGGTAGCAACGCGCTCAACACTTAAGTTATTGCCAGAAAATATTTTTCAGCCTCCAATACTTAAGGAAGCTCGCATCCGCTGGGGAATAGCTTCATGACATCGATTATTGCTGTTGCCAATATTGCAGGCGGCACGCATAAAACAACTGCTGCGCATTCGTTATCAGTTGCCATAGTTGAGTATGGAAAAAAAGTTTTGTTAATTGATCTAGACCCACGTGCCGAATTAACTTTTAACGTAGGTTTTGAAAGATCGAGAGAAACCATCGTAGAAATGCTTCAAGGATCTTCACTGGCACAAAGCAATGACATTACAACCGACGAGCGATTTGACTTTATTGGCGCTGATTCGAGATTAGCCTCACTTAGTGATGTCAACTCTCTCAAATCCTTTTTGAGTAAAGTGCCAAATAAATACGATGTAATTGTTATTGATACTTCATCTCAAGTGGATTCACGCACGGCTATGGCATTTAGCGTTGCTGATGCAATCGTGGTTCCATCGGATTCATCAATTCATAGCATCCGTGGGGCTTTAAATACAATGAAAATTGAATCCAACGCACAGAGATTTGTTCTACCAAGTGATCAATTCACATCTGAACAAGCTGCGCTTTTCTCTAGTGCAATTATTTTGGATGCACTCATCCCCGCACACACAGATATTGATCAGGCGATAGCACAGAAGCGAAGTGTGCTTACTGCTGATAAGAATGCCGATTTTGCCCAGGCTTATCGAGAGGCTGCTTACAGCCTTTTAGAACACCTTAAGTTTTTTTAAGTAGTTTTAAACTTTTTCGTACGAGTTCTCTCACGCTTTTCACGAGTCTGCTCTACCTTCGCAGCAGCCTCAACCTTCACAGGTTTAGCTTTTACCATTCGCCCAGTTGAACCCGCAGGAATCTTCATTACTTCATAGAGATGCTCTGAAGAAGAGTACGTTTCTTCTGGTTCGGGTAGACCGAGTTTGAGCGCCATATCAATCATTTTCCAGCGCGCCATTTCATCCCAATCAACAAATGTCACAGCGATTCCATGTGCACCAGCGCGTGCTGTACGACCAATTCTGTGAACATATGTCTTTTCATCTTCAGGACATTGGTAGTTAATTACGTGAGTAATTCCATCGATATCAATTCCACGCGCTGCAACATCTGTTGCAACAAGTACATCTGTTTTGCCTGCCTTGAAATCATTGAGAGCTTTTTCGCGTGCATTCTGGGCTAAATCACCATGAATAGTGGCTGATCTAAATCCGCGCTCAAGTAAATCATCTGCAGTTTTTTGACATGTACGCTTTGTGCGACAAAAGACGATAGTAGGACCGCGACCTTCAGCCTGCAGAATTCGCGCCAGCATTTCAATTTTATCCATTGCATGTGCGCGATAAACATGTTGTTCAATCTTTGATACGACGGCGCCTTCATCTTCATTGTCCTGAGTACGAATGTGAATTGGTTGATTCATGAATCGGCGCGCAAGGTTAAGGATGTCACCAGGCATAGTTGCCGAGAAAAGCATTGTTTGAGTTCGTTTTGGAGTGCTCGTGAAGATTTTTTCTACATCGGGCAAGAATCCTAAATCCAACATTTCATCAGCTTCATCGAGAACAAGTCGCGATACTTCTTTAAGTTTAAGTTGACCTTGGCGATACAGGTCTAAAAGTCGCCCAGGTGTGCCAACAACTATTTCGACTCCAGCGTTGAGCGAATCGATTTGTGGCTCAAATGCACGGCCGCCATAAACAGCCAATGTTCTAATGCCTCGATTGCCAGCGAGCTCATCAATATCTTTTGCAACTTGAATGCACAGTTCGCGCGTTGGTACCACAACTAGGACTTGTGGCAATCCTTGATGCTCGAGTTCTTTCCATTCGAGATCTTTCGGCGCAATGACTCGTTCAATGAGTGGAATTCCAAATGCCAGAGTTTTGCCTGTACCAGTTTTTGCTTGCCCGATTACATCGCCATCTGAAAGCGCGATAGGAAGGACCATTTCCTGAATTGGAAATGGTGAAGCAAAGCCGTGCTCTTTGAGAGCAGCTTTGGTCTCTGGGCGAAGGGGAAGTTCTTCGAAAGTTAGTGACACTTACTGGACGCCAAAACCGACACGACGATCAGTTTGTTCGCCAATTTCTACAAAACCAATTTTGTCTGCAGGAACGATAACCACTCGACCACGTATGTCTTCTAGTGTTAGCGCATCACCAGATTTAAGGGCTGCGCTCACCGCACTTTGTATTTCTGCAGCACTTAGAGCGCTCTCGAAATTTAAATCAGAAGCTACGTTTGCAACTGTGATACGAACCTGAATCTTATTTGCGCTATCGCTTTTCTTTGTACTCATAGTTGCTAATACTACCGATTAAATACCCTGCTTGTTTGCCAGATTATTTGCTGGGAAAGCCTGATATTCCACGCCACATCAGATTTTCAACTAATTCGACGGCTTGTTGGCGGCTTAACTTACTGTCGCGCTGTAGCCAATGTCGCGCCGTTACTTGTGCGCTTCCAATTAATCCGACACCAAGCAACATAGCAACTTCTTTAGGCAATCCTGTATCAAGAGAAATAATCGCGCTGACAGCCGCGGCGCAGTCATATGTCATTCGATCGAGTCGTTCAGCAACCGAAGGTTCGACACTCATGTCACTTTCAAAGAGCAAACGGAAAGCTTCTCCATCGCTTTCAATAAAACCAAAATACGCATCTACAGTTGCTCGTACACGATTGGCATTATCAGGAGTAGATGCAATTGCTTTTTGAATTTCAAAAACGAGTGAATCAATATGTAGATCCAACACTGCCAAATAGAGATCAAGTTTGGATGGAAAGTGTTGATACAAAACTGGTTTGCTTACTCCAGCGCGATCTGCAATTTCATCCATTGCGGCTGAGTGGTATCCAGCGGCAGTAAAAACCTCGAGTGCTGCTGAAAGCAGAAGTGCGCGACGCTCATCTCGTGGTAAGCGAGGCTTGTTATCTCGAAAATTGGCGGAGGTACTCATTGCGGCCAATCGTAGAGGTAAATGCCTTCAAATTGGCAGTGCTCTGGTGAGTACGGCAGAATAAGCACATACTCACTCACATTCAGGACGGTTATGAATATCCCACCATTAGTTGAAAAAGGCCCAGCGCTCACTGTTGAAGAAGTGCGCCGCTATAGCCGTCATCTAATTATTCCTGACGTCGCAATGGCGGGTCAGCAACGTTTAATGAATGCGAAAGTTCTCTGCGTAGGTGCAGGCGGACTTGGTTCACCTGCACTCATGTATTTGGCGGCAGCTGGTGTTGGAACATTAGGCATTGTTGAATTCGATACAGTCGATGAATCCAACTTGCAGCGCCAAATTATTCATGGCCAGAGTGATATTGGAAAGAGCAAGGCGCTTTCAGCTAAAGAGAAAATCGCAGAAATTAATCCAAATGTAAATGTTGTGGTCCATGAAATTCGACTTGATATAGACAATGTCATGGATATTTTTGCACAGTACGATTTAATTGTTGATGGAACAGATAATTTTGCGACTAGATATTTAGTAAATGATGCGTGCGTTCTGTTAAAGAAGCCTTATGTCTGGGGCTCTATTTATCGCTTTGATGGTCAAGCAAGTGTTTTCTGGGCCGAATATGGACCTTGCTACCGTTGTCTTTATCCTGAACCACCACCTCCAGGCATGGTTCCAAGTTGCGCCGAAGGTGGAGTTCTCGGAGTCCTTTGTGCATCTATTGGATCCATTCAAACAACAGAGGCTATTAAGTTAATTACTGGAATTGGCGAACCACTTATTGGTCAACTCATGATCTATGACGCCCTTGAAATGACGTATCGCAAAATCAAGGTGCGTAAAGATCCTAAGTGCCCACTATGCAGTGAAAAACCTTCTCAAACAGCACTGCTTCCAGATTATGAAGCATTTTGTGGCGTCTTATCTGATGCGGCAGAAGTTGCAGTTAAAGATTCAACAATTTCTGTTTCAGAACTCAAAGGCAAAATTGACAATAAAGAAAACTTCTTGCTTATCGATGTTCGTGAACCAAGTGAGTTTGAAATTGTAAGAATTCCTGGTTCGGTGTTAATTCCTAAGCAAGGTTTTCTTGATGGAAGCGCACTGGCTGGTTTGCCACAAGACAAGCCGATTATTTTGCACTGTAAATCTGGAGTCAGATCTGCTGAATGTTTAGCGATACTCAAGAGTGCAGGCTTTGCTGATGCAACGCACGTAAGTGGTGGTGTTGTGGCATGGGCAAAGCAAATAGATACATCATTACCGGTGTACTAAGTGCGAGATAGTTATAAGGGTTTTCGCCTACTTTTAGTTCACGCCCATCCTGATGATGAAACGATTAACAATGGCGCAACAATGGCTATGTATGCCGATCTTGGCGCCGATGTCACTTTAGTTACCTGTACACGCGGCGAAGAAGGCGAAGTACTTGTCTCTGACTTATCTCACTTAGCAAGCACACATACAGACTCGCTTGGGCAGCACCGTGAAATCGAACTCAAAGATGCAATGGATGCGTTAGGAATCAAAGACTTTAGATTCCTTGGAAACGGCGAAGTTAAATTCAGGGATAGCGGAATGATGGGCACCGAACCAAATAATCGCCCTGATGTTTTCTGGCAAGCAGATCTCGATTCAGCCGCAACACATCTTGTTAAAGTTATTGAAGAAGTTAAGCCACACGTGCTCGTTACTTACGATGAAATTGGGGGATATGGGCATCCAGATCACATCCAAGCCCACCGCGTTGCGATGCGAGCTAGCGAATTAGCACAGTGGAAAGTTTCAAAAATCTATTGGAATGCAATGCCGAAATCTGTTCTTGCGCAAGGAATAGAAAAAATGAAAGAAATCGGATCAAGCTTTTTTGGTGCAGAAAGTGTCGACGATCTTCCATTTGCAAAAGATGACGAACTTGTCACTGCAATGATTGATGGCACTAAGTACGTTGATTTAAAGATGAAAGCTATGGCAGCGCATGCAACTCAAATTGAATTAGATGGACCATTTTTTGCCCTATCAAATAATCTTGGACAACAAGTATGGGGACACGAGTACTACTCACTCGTTCAAGGCAATAAAGCTGAGCCATTTGATTCACATGGAAGAGAAACTGATTTGTTTGCAGGAGTTAATCCAGCATGAAGATGATTTATTCTGCTGCACTTGGAGTCATGGCAGGAATTGCTGCGGTCCTGCTGCATATTTTTTATCCACCAGTTGGATTAGTAATTGCGATTTTGGGTTCGGCTACAACAGTCTGGGCCATCGGTCGCCAATTTGGCTCACGAACATTTAAAATAATTGCATCAATTGCATGGGCGTTAATCCTCTGGAGAGCTTCAACTTTTGGTGTTGGCAATGAACTCTTGGTTCAAGGTAATTCAGAAGGAAGCGCTCTAGTTCTTCTCGGGCTTCTTGCACTCTTTATTGTTATTGCACTTCCTGCTTAACTAACGCCAACTCCAGTTCTGACCTGTTGCTGAGTCAGATATTTCTAATCCAGCACTTTCAAGAGTCGCCCGCAGTTGATCACTCAACGCCCAATCTTTTGCAGCCCTTGCAGCCTCACGTTGCTGCAGAAGATTAAGTAATTCATCAGGTAATTCTCGAACTTCTGGTGCACGCGAAAGATCCAGACCTAACACCTGATCAGCGAAAACAAATGCATTCGCCTTCTGCTCATCGGTGGCACTCGCATCTTTTTCTAGAGCGCGCAAGTAAGTGATTACACGGGGCGTATCTAAATCATTCTCGAGATAAGTAAGTACGGTTGAATCTGTCTGAGCGCTTTTTACAACGCCCCATCCAGAAACTTTGCTCCGCCAACGTTTGATTGTTTCGTGAGCTGCTGAAATAGATTGCCACGAAAGATCCATTTGCGATCTATAGCGATTTTCCAAAAAGCACAGGCGCAGAGCAAGTGGATCAAATCCCTTAGCAATTACATCATCGAGTAACACAACATTTCCGGCACTCTTGGACATTTTTCGACCCTCAAATAAAAGGTGCTCACCGTGAACCCAAAGGTCAACACTTTCAACTCCCGTAATCGAGTTGGATTGTGCGCGTTCATTTTCATGATGTGGAAAACGCAAATCAATTCCACCCACGTGGATATTTACATGTCCATGCAAAAACTTAAGGGACATCGCAGAACATTCAATATGCCAACCGGGAAATCCCGGACCCCAAGGTGATTCCCAAATCATCTCGTTTCGTTCACCAGCTGCTTTCCACAATGCCCAATCAGCATGGAATTTCTTTGCACCATCTTCAACGTACTCATAGCGGTGACCAGGTTTAAGCGCATCCAAGCGATTGCCACTTATCTGTCCATAACCGGCAAAGGATTGTGCATCAAAGTAAACGCACTTGTCTTCACCAATATATGCCGCACCCTTTTGAATAAGTTCGGAAATCATTTCGTGCATGAGCTCAATAGATTCACTGGCTCGTGGATATTTTTTTGCAGGAATAATGTTCAGATTGGCAAGATCGTGATGAAACCGTTCTTCATATTTACGAGCGATTTCAAAAGGATCTATTTTCTCTTTCTTTGATTGCTCAAGCATTTTGTCCTCTTGAAAATCATCAGACATATGCCCAACATCTGTAATGTTTTGAATCATTTCAACGGAAAACCCACTCAGGGCAATCGTTCGAGCAATGAGGTCACTTAACAAAAAGGTTCGTAAATTACCAACATGTGCATCTCGATACACAGTCGGTCCGCAGCAATACATGGTGACGTTCTGATTGTGCGAGGAGATTTCCTTAGGTTTGCGTGTAAAAGTGTCGTAAATTGATAAAACCATTAGCAGCAACCATCTGAAAGCAACGTTAAACTTTTTTGATAAGCGCGATAAACATATTCGTGGTGAAGTTTAAAACCAAGTGATGTATACAGATTAATTGCCGTGAGATTCTGGGAATCAACTTGCAGGACTGATTTATGGATTCCAGCTTCTAAGGAACTCTTTAGCAGTGCGTTAACTATCAATTTGCTTACGCCTTGGCCTCGATAATCGAGATGAACAAAAACTCTTGATAGTGCACTCCAACCATCTGCGTGTGAAGTGCGACCGACTCCAATTAATTTGTCCCCATCAAATACAGATGCGTATAGAGCTGGATATCCCCTCATAAGTTCAGCCACTCCGTAATCGTCCTGCAAAGCAAGCCATGAATCATCAAAGTGATCTGAAATTTCAGTCTTGAAAGAAGATTGAGCCGACGCAGGGTCTGCAATATCTGCCACCATGACATGTGCTCGAACTTTTTCAACCCAACCTAGATCAAATAGTTTCGAATCTAAATCCGCATACGTTGGCAATGGGATTGAAAATGTTGGCACAAGTCCTGCTTTTTCATAATGTGAAATAACGTGAGAAATAGATCCATCGATATCAATTGGAGGTTCTCCGTAGGGAGCCTTTCCGGTGGGCAGCACCGAGTTAGCGCGCATTGTGAATTTTCCGGATGATCTAATCAACCAATTACCAAAGAGTTCCTGACGCAGCGGTGGCCACGTTTTCGTTAACACTCGTTCTAACTCTTGAATTCGAATTGACAGTGGAGCACCGTGCCCAGCTGATTGAATTTTCTCTTCGATGACTTTATAGACCGCAATTCTTTCGACATCAAATTCGATGAGTTCTCCGTGTCGATTACGAAGTGAGTTTTCAGACTCTAGATAACCAACCAGGTCACGAAATCCGCCTTCGGGATCGTGGAAGCGAATACTTACTCGCGCACCAATAGGAGCCTTCATATCTGAACCTTCACAGGAGTAACGATAATCGCCCACGCCAAACTCGCGAGTTACGCGGGCTTCGCATTACAATCGCGCTATAGAAATGGCTACGTAAGCCGAGTGAAAAGAGTTTCAGGGAGGCTGTTCTCGTGACGTATGTGATTGCCCAACCATGTATCGATGTGAAGGATAAGTCCTGCATCGAAGAGTGCCCAGTGGACTGTATCTATGAAGGCAATCGCATGTTGTACATCCAGCCAGATGAGTGCGTTGATTGCGGCGCTTGCGAGCCAGTCTGTCCGGTTGAGGCAATTTATTACGAAGATGATGTTCCTGGACCATGGAAAGATTTCCAAAAGGTGAATAGCGAATTCTTCGTCGAACTAGGTTCACCTGGTGGGGCAGCAAAAGTTGGTCCAACAAATAAAGATCATGCCGACGTTGTAACTGCTCCAGCAAAGAGCGAGTAAAGGCGCGTGCACTGAAACTTCCAGATTTTCCGTGGGATGCTTTAGCGCCCTTTGGAGATCTAGCGCGCAAACATGGCGCAGGAATTATTGATCTATCTCAAGGAACTCCAGTTGATCCAACCCCGCAATTTATTCAGAAATCTTTAGCCGATCATTCCAACTCTCCAAGTTATCCATTAACTGCAGGCACCCAAGAGTTGCGAGATGCAATTAAAAAATGGGCAAGTAATCGCCTGGGCGTAACAGGAGATTTCGATGTTTTACCACTGATTGGATCTAAAGAATTTGTTGCTTGGCTTCCGACGTTCTTACAATCTAAAAAAGTACTTTTCCCAAAGGTTGCATATCCAACTTATAACGTTGGAGCAATCATCGCCGGAGCAGAACCTCACGCCGTAGACATCGATGCGCGCTCTTGGCCAGATTCAGATTTGGCGTGGATTAATTCACCATCTAACCCAACTGGTCGAGTGCACACAGAGTCTGAGTTAAGGGCAGCTATTAATTACTCTCGTTCGCATAATGCACCACTTGTGAGTGATGAGTGCTATTTAGAGTTTGGCGATAAAACCCAGCCATCTTCCATTCTCTCTTTCACAGATGGTGATAACTCAAATATCTTGGCGGTTCAATCACTATCTAAACGCTCTTCAATGGCTGGATATCGCGGTGCTTTTGTTGTTGGCGATCCTGCCTTGATTAAGAAAATTCTCGAAATTAGAAAACATGCAGGAATGATGGTGCCGCTTCCAATTCAGCACGCAATGATTGCTGCCCTGAGCGATGATGCACATGTACAGGAGCAACGCGCTCGCTATAACCAACGTCGCAAAACTTTGGCGCCTGCACTTGTATCTATTGGATTTAAAATCGAGCATTCTGAGGCTGGGCTCTATATCTGGTGCACTCGCGGAGAAGACTCGTGGAAGTCAGTAGAAGCACTTGCACAGCTTGGAATTTTGGTTACGCCCGGAATCTTCTATGGCAGCGATGGTGCGCAACATGTTCGAATTGCAATGACTGCAACGGATGATGCAATCGCTGATGCTGCACTTCGCATTAGTTCATCGAAGGCGTAATAAATGACCCTGGGTATTTTGCTTGTCGGGGGAATGGGCACGCGGCTTATGCCATTAACTCGAGATACTCCTAAACCAATGCTTCCTATCGCGGGATTGCCAGTAACTGAGCACCAACTAATGGCTGCAAAGCGAGCAGGAATAACAACAATTGTTTTGGCAACTTCTTACCTCTCAGAAGTCTTTACTCCTTATTTTGGCGATGGATCAAAATGGGGGCTAGATATTCGATACGCCGTTGAAGAAACACCACTTGGAACTGGCGGTGCAATAAAAAATGCAGCGGCAGCCTTGAATTTAAGGGCTGGTTCAGATGAACCCATTGTAATTTTCAATGGCGATGTACTGAGTTCACACAACCTTGCGAAACAAATCCAAGAGCACCTTACTCATAAGGCAGATGTGACTTTGCATTTAACGCATGTGGAAGATGCCAGAGCATATGGATGTGTACCAGTTGATGAAAATGGTCGCGTAACTGCTTTCCTGGAGAAAATGGATAACCCAATAACCAACACGATTAATGCTGGTTCTTATGTTTTTCACCCATCTGTCATAGAAACAATTACTGCCAATACCGTGGTCAGTGTTGAGCGCGATGTATTTCCAGCACTTGTCGCAGCAGGCAAAAAAATCTATGGCTACATCGAAGATGCCTATTGGTTAGACATTGGAACACCTCGCGCACTCCTTGCCGGTTCTAAGCACCTAGTTGGCGGGGATTTCAAGATAGATCCAACATCAACAATTGCAACAACTGCGAAGTTGCAAGATGGATCCAGTGTCGGTGCGGGCTGCTCGATTCACGAGGATGTAGTCATTAGCGGCAGCATTATTTGCGCCGCAGTGGTTATTGAAGCGGGTTCTGAGATTAGAAATAGCTTTATTGCACCGGGTTCACATATTCCAAAAGATTCGAAAATCATCGGTAATTACTATTCAAATGAGTTAATTTCGCCCCTCAACCTCTGAATTAGGTTGATTTCACGCTCAAATACGACTCTCACCGACTTGACTTACAGGGATTACAAGCGTGTAATTCACCTTTAGTAGGCCACATCCACAAGGGATGAAGCCGATGAATTACAAGGAGAATCGACACTATGCCGATCCGCCCACAAGATTCACAGAAACAGGCACCTACTTCCTCTCCTTCCTCCAATACATTTTCTCAAGGCCCAATCATTCAACTCATCTCAGGTGAGAGCGTTGAGCTGTCATGGCAAGAACGCGCACTCTGCGCACAGACAGATCCAGAAGCTTTCTTTCCAGAAAAAGGCGGATCAACTCGTGAAGCAAAGCGAGTCTGTCTTTCATGTGATGTTCGTTCACAATGTTTGGAATACGCACTTGCACATGATGAACGTTTCGGAATTTGGGGCGGACTTTCAGAACGCGAACGCCGTCGTCTGAAGCGCCGTCCTGCTTAATCGCAGCAAAGGTTCACGAGCGAAAAGCAGGTTCACGCTATGGCTTTAAAAGCCGCAGAAGATTTGCGACACGTAACAGCAATTCTTGTTGTTCATGATGGTGCTCTTTGGCTACCTGAAGTTGTCGCATCCCTGACTTCGCAAAAACGTTCAGCAGATCAAATTCTTGCCGTAGACACTGGTTCGACAGATTCTTCTGCTGCACTTCTCAAAGGTGCAAAAATTCCAACTCTTTCACTTGATCGTGAATCTGGTTTTGGTGATGCAATTTGGGCAGCAATTCAAACTTTGCCCGCGCCAACTTCTCCCGAAAATGAATGGCTCTGGATTTTGCATGATGACTGTGCAATGCATCCCGATGCATTAAAGAAGTTACTCGAAGCGCTCGAAGAAAAACCGCAAGCAATTATGGCTGGACCAAAATTGCTCGGTTGGCATGACAAATCACACTTACTCGAAGTTGGCGTGAGCATTGCATCCGATGGCGCTCGCTGGACCGGTCTTGAACCACACGAGTATGACCAAGGTCAACATGATGGTGTGCATGATGTTCTAGCTGTAAGTACTGCAGGTGCACTTGTTCGTCGCGATGCATTCGTTGAACTCGGTGGTTTCGATCCAAACCTTTCATTGTTTAGAGACGATGTTGATTTTGGTTGGCGTGCGCGAGTAGCTGGACACTCGGTTATCGCAGTGAGTGAAGCAAAAGGCTTTCATGCACAAGCAGCGGCATCAGAACGTCGTTCTGCAGATGTGAAGGAAGCTTTCTTACACAGACCGTTGCTTCTTGATCGCCGAAATGCCGCATACGTATTGCTCGTTAATTCGACATGGTGGATGTTGCCGTGGGTTGTGCTGCAATTACTCGGTTCAGCAACGGCTCGTGCGATTGGATACTTATTGGCAAAGCTTCCGGGTTACGCCAGCGATGAACTCTTGGCACTTGCAACACTTGTGATTCATCCTCGCGAACTTGCAAGTGCTCGCAAATTTAGAAAATCCCATAGATTGCTTTCAGCGCGAGTAGTTAAAGGATTTATTCCACATCGTCGCCATCAGTTAAGAGCTGCGACCGAAAGATTATTTGATTCAATTCGCAGCACTTTGCTTCCATCTGTCGCTGAAACAAACACAGTTCTTGATCCGCTCAATGAGGATGAAGATTTACTGACACCTTCTACAACGGGAAGATGGTGGACAATTTTTAAACAGCCAAAAGCGTTGGCTGGTTTTGCAATATTAATTCTTATCGCAATTTGGTCACGCCAAAGATATGGCTCACTTGTTGGTGGAGCACTTGTGCAGACACCCGAAGGAGCACGAGATTTATGGCGAATGTATTTTGAATCGTGGCATCAAATCGGAATGGGAACCGACCAAGGTGCACCAGCCTGGATTGCAATAGTTGCACTGGGTTCCACAATTCTCTTTGGCAAAGCAGATTTGTTCATTTCGCTCTTGTTCTTCTTTGCACCTCTAATGTTTATGCTCGCCAGTTTTAGGCTCTTCTCCAAACTCACATCTCACAATTGGCTACGAGTTACAGCCAGTTTTCTTTATGCCATATCTCCCGTAGCCATTGCCAGCATTAACTCTGGGCGAATCGGAACTGTTTTCACGTTGATTCTTCTGCCATACATTGCTTTACTCATTCGAGATTGGCTGACAATTGAAAGTACATCCTGGCGTAAGGTCTTTCTGTTATCGCTAGTGCTTTCGCTTTCCTATATGTTTTCAATGCAGGTATTTGTCTATGTTTTCATCGCCACATTGATCGTGACAGTTATTGATTTCCTCAAGTACGGAAACATTCGATTTTTTCATGATCGATTATTGCGACGTCTCACCTTGGTCTTTGCACCGTTACTTGTCAGCACACCATGGTCATTTTCGACGTTACTAAACCCAAAGAATCTTTTTCTCGAACCAGGATTATCAATTGCTGGGGGAGGGCCTAACTTTGCATTGATTTCAAATCCAGGGGGATCAGGGGCCCTACCGTGGTGGTCAATAAGTCCAATTTCACTGATTTTGTTAGTTGGTCTTTTTTCATCTACAAAAGCAAGAGTTATTTCTTATTTTGGATGCGGTGCAATTGCTGCGGCTGTTTTGATTGGCTCTGTATCAATCTCGGGTCACGGAAACTCTTCACCCGTTCGCACATGGACAGGTTCCTTCATAGCTATTGCAACTATCTGTTCAGTGGCTGCCGGAATCTTAATTTTAGATCGACTCCGTGAAGTTCTAGTTGTCACAAACTTCCACTACCGCCACATACTTGCTGGCTTGCTAGTCGTCGTAACCACGTTGTATTCGCTCTCAACTATTTCATGGCTCGTGACTGCAGGAGCTGATTCTCCACTTCGCACAACAGATTCAAGAGTATTGCCAGCATTTCTTGGTGTCGAAGGTGCTGCGAAAACAATTGTGCTTCGTCAAGTAAAGAGCGATGGAGTTAACTCATTGCAATACTTCTTGGCACGTGGACACGATGCGTTACTTGGTGAACCAGACATTGCTCCACCTGAATTGCCGGCAATTAGCAATGCGATCAAAGAAATTGCAGACGGAAGTGGAATTTCTGCATCCCAAGTTTTAGGACAACACGGAATTAAATATGTGTTTGCAAAGAGCCCCACAGATAAAGAAGTTGTTCGCACTATCGATGGGCTTGGTGGATTTGTCAGATCTTCGGCAACGAATGCAGGAATTGTTTGGAAGGTGAATGGGGCACTCAGTGGAATAAACTTTATTGATGCAACCGGAAAAATATCTGAGATTCCGAGCACAACCGTAGGAACTAGAACTCAAATCAATTCACCAGGAACAATTCTGCTAACAGATTCATACAGCAGATCTTGGAAGGTATTTCAGAATGGTTTTAGTTTAGAACGCAGTAAAGATGCCAATGGCTTCCCGCAGTTTAAAGTTACTGAACCGGGTGAGATTTCCCTGCTTCACGATGGCACTACAAGACGTGGTCTGTTATCGCTTCAGTTTATTTTCCTTGTTACGTTAATTGTTCTGGCTGCACCTGCTGGGCGAAAACGGCGTGAAATGTCAGAAAGCGAGCTGACATGAAGTTAAAAAGATTCGCAATAGTGGCACTTTCACTCGGTTTACTTATTGCCACTTCAAATGCTTTGAATAGCACAATTTCTCGACAGAAGTTTTCAATGAGCTATCCATCAGTTGTATGTGCGCCAACGCAAAGCGGCTTGTCCTCTCAAGTGTCACTAGGTTCGAGAGTCACAAAAATCAATCGTGTGGGTTCAACATCTACAAAGTTTTTCAACTCACGAGCATTGCGGCTACCTGTTAACAAAGATCCAATTCTTGTAGATGCGCAAGGAATCACGCCGATTATCTGGCAGAGCAGAGCAGGTTCCTGGGCGGGCGGAACAATTTGTTCAAACCCTTCCACGAGTCAATGGTTTGTCGGTGGCGCAGCAGACATCACTGCTCGTGGAAAACTGTTACTGGTTAATAGCGGACTAAGTGAATCTGTTGCAGATGTTTTTGTTTGGAGTGGCACATCACCTGCAGTTTCCAAGGTGATAAGTGTTAAGGCGAATTCATTTGAATCAGTTGGGCTTGACTCCCTTGCACCGGGTGAGTCATCTATTGTCATACGAGTTCTAACGCGCGCAGGTCGTTTGAATTCTTTTCTAGTTGATGAGCGAGGCAAAGGCCTTCGTACATTAGGTGGCGACCTAGTAAGTCCTGGAGTTTCTCCTGCGAAAGAAATTTTCATTCCAGCAATTCCACTTCAACCAAGAGTTGCGAATGCTCCCGCGCAGCAATTGCGATTGTTAGCTCCCGGTGATGCGGATGCGAATGTCAGCGTTGAAGTTATTTCAGGTGATGGTCGATTTACTCCGGTAGGACTCGATGCCATCACAGTTAAAAAGGGTCAGGTGATGAATTTTCCACTCTCACCATCTGTTAGTTCATCGATTTATGGAATACGCATTAATTCAGACGAACCCATAGTTGCAGGAGTTTTTGCAAACGTTAAGAGAGATTTTGTATGGAGCTCTTCAGTCCCTGCACTTACTCCATTTACAATAGCAATGACCGGCATGACTTCCTTGCTTGTGTTTATGGGAGATGACATCAAAGTTGATCTCGAGATAAGCGTTGCAGGTGGAAAAAAAGTTCGTAAAACTATTCAAGGAAGCGATATCGCTGTCTGGCGCATTCCAGCCAATGCCCGAAATCTAAGCTTTATTCGAGTGAGCCCAAATACTTATGCCTCTGCTCTACAGGCATCTACTAATGGATTCGGATCGATACCACTGGTGGCAGGAAGCGTTCTTACAAAATCGGCTATCCCGACCGCGAACATTCGCGTTTTAAATCCCTGACAATCCCAAGTTTTTAGTGGCCTGCCCACTAATCTTCTGTACATGACTTTGAGTTCACGTTATGGGCGCGCATGTTCGCGTACCAGTTGTCGGCTCACAGCGACCATGACTTTGACTTACAACTATGCAGATTCAACAGCGGTACTTGGTCCACTAGCAACTTTTTCTGAACCGCACGCTTATGATTTATGCGAAAAACATGGCGAGCGTTTAACTGTTCCTAATGGATGGAATGTAATTAAAGCTTCAACTGACTCGCATCACGGTGGCCCAACGCAAGATGACTTAATGGCTATCGCCGACGCTGTTCGAGAAGTTGGATCAAAAGAAATAACCACAGAAAATCCACAAAGCAGTGCCAGCGCTGCAACGTCACTCGGTCGCCGGGGACATTTGCGCGCAGTTCCGTCCTAGACTTTGACCCATGGGTTCGAGTGAATTTGCGGATATTTTTAAGGCTTATGACATTCGTGGGCTCGTCGGAACTGAATTAACTCCTGACTTCGCATTTGCTACGGGTGCAGCCTTTGCACGTTTCATAATTCAAGAACGCGAACCAGGCACCGTTGTTGTGGGTGAAGATATGCGTCCTTCTTCACCGCAGTTAGCAGATGCATTTTCTGCAGGAGTCACTTCTCTTGGACTAGATGTAATTCGAATAGGACTTGCTTCGACAGATATGTTGTATTTCGCAGCGGGTAAGTTAAATATGCCTGGGGCCATGTTCACAGCAAGCCACAATCCTGGCGAATACAACGGCATTAAATTATGTCTGAGCGGTGCCAGGCCAATTGGGAAAGAATCTGGCTTACTTACAATTGAAAAGTTTGTGCGGGGAGGGACACCAATATCATTTGGAAGTGTTGGCGTCGAGAGCGAACGCGATCTTTTAGCTGATTACGTGCAGCACTTACATACGCTTGTTGATGTATCAGACATACGAAAACTAAAAGTAGTAATTGATGCAGGAAATGGAATGGCTGGTTACACAGCCCCTGCAATATTTGAGGGATTAAACCTCGAGATTATTCCCATGTATTTCGAGTTAGATGGTTCATTTCCAAATCATGAAGCAAATCCAATTGATGCAAAAAACCTCAAAGATTTGCAAAAGGCTGTAAAGAAGCACGGCGCAGACTTAGGGCTAGCTT